>Ga0187827_10006394_pt1 | contig 13480 bp, 6 predicted proteins | sample ETNtaG_39_FD_167969 | JGI IMG/M metagenome (GOLD analysis project Ga0187827, IMG submission 167969) | Marine microbial and viral communities from oxygen minimum zone, Eastern Pacific Ocean - ETNP2014_SV_150_PacBio MetaG (Illumina Assembly) | ecosystem: Environmental > Aquatic > Marine > Hypoxic... | reverse complement strand
AGATTTGTTCAATATGGAAGAATTGATTGAAGCCTTTTCTTTAGAGCGTGTAGGGAAAGCAGGTGCGAAGTTCGATTTCGATAAAACGAACTGGTTTAACCAGCAATACCTTCGTATGAACGATGGTGTGGCTTTAGCAACTCAGCTTAAATCGTATTTAGCAGAAGAGAACCTTCAGGCAGAAGATACTTACATTGCTCAGGTTTGCGATCTAATGAAAGAGCGTGCTACATTCGTACATGATATTCTTAAAGAAGGTCGCTACTTTTTTGAAGCACCTACTTCTTACGATGAGAAAACCATCAAGAAGAAGTGGAAAGAGCAAACGCCTGACATTATAAAAGAGCTTAGAGCTTTATTAGAAGCTTTGCCTACTTTTGATGCCGAAAGTATTGGAGCTTGTTTTAAAGCTTTCTTAGAAGCAAAAGAATTAGGTTTTGGTGCCGTAATGCCAGGTTTCCGCGTGTCGGTAACTGGATTGGGTGCAGGAGCATCAATGAACGACATTGCTGCTTTATTGGGCAAGAAAGAAGTGCTTAGAAGAATTGATGTTGCTTTAAACACCATAAAAAAATAATCTGTGGGAATAATTCGTGTAGAAGATATTCGTTGTTATGCCTATCACGGGTGCATGGATGAAGAGGGCTTAATTGGTACTGACTTTAGCGTAAGCGTTGAAGTGAAAACCGACCTTTCTGACTCCGCAAAATCTGATGAATTAGCCGATACAGTTGATTATGTAGCTATAAGTAGGATTGTTCAAGAGGAAATGGCTATTCGTTCAAAATTAATTGAACATGTAGCACAGCGTATACTTGACAGATTGATGTTAGAACTCCCGACTGTGGAAAAGTCTAAGGTTGTGGTGATTAAGTATAAAGCGCCTATTCAGGGTGATGTGCAGCGCGTAAGTGTTGAGATGGACGCTTCTCGATAAGCCTTCAAATTATGTTTAGATTCTTTGTGAAAGCTATCTAAATTGTTACATTTGCTAACCTTATAATGATGGTCGGATGGCCGAGTGGCTAGGCAATGGTCTGCAAAACCATGTACAGCGGTTCGAATCCGCTTCCGACCTCAATTAAACCCAAGCGAAAGCTTGGGTTTTCTGTTTAAATAAACTGAACTCTTACTGATTAGTTAATCGTTCTGCACATGTTTTACTTATGTGAATTGAATTGTGAATTGACCAGAATATGTATTTAATGGTATAGTCGATTTGCTATATGTCTAATGATATATTATTAAGAACACTGAAGGTGTTTCTATTTTCTAGTCATGCGAAGGAATAAAGATAATGGTTCACCAGATTTCTGCAATTGGTAATTTTGGAAGCTTTCAAAGCGCTAATTATTGATTATGTACCAATTTTAACAACCTATAATCTTTTACCTTTGTTTTTTTATAATTATTCCGACGACTATTTCATTGTAGTAGGCTAGACCCCCTTATCTAGTCATTTTAAAACTGGAGTTTCAAAAGCTTGTATATCTCATCAATGGCATTATATTTGCAATGCACACATTGTATATAACTCATAAGTAACAAGAAATGAAACGTATTTTATTTACTCTATTTACCCTCCTACTTGTAAACAGCATTCAAGCACAGTGTGATGGTAGGTACCAACAAGAAATATTTGATGATGTAACTGTTTCTACCGTTACTTACTCTGATGTTACCAACCTACAAGTTGATATTTATGAGGCAATAGGCGACGATGAATCTAATAGACCTCTAATTATTTTGGCACACGGTGGTTCATTTATTGCCGGTACCCGAACAAACCCTAGTATGGTTTCTTTAGGCGAAGCTTTTGCAAAACGCGGTTATGTGGTTGCATCAATCTCTTACCGTTTAATGTCTTTCCTTGACCTTACCAGTTCTACAGCAGCTCTTAATGGTGTAGCCGAAGCTTTAAGTGATGGTAGAGCTGCAGTACGCTTTTTTAGAAAAAGCGTTGAAGAGGGAAATACCTATAATATTGACCCGAATCAAATTTATTTTGGTGGAAACTCTGCCGGTGGAGTAATGGCTATCCATGCAGCTTTTATGCAAGAGTCAGATATTACAAATGCAGAACTAATTACTGCCCTAAATAATAATGGTGGAATCGAAGGGAATAGTGGTAACGAAGGCTATTCTAGTCAAGTTAGAGGCGCTATAAGTTTAGCCGGAGGGATTCATGATGTAAATTATATTACACTCGATGATGCAGGAACGCTATTGATCTCTTGTCATGGTGAAAATGATACTACCGTACCTTACTTATGTGGTCAACCACTTTCTAACCCTGTGTTGCCTCAGTTGTGTGGAGGTGGAGCCATGCTCGAACAAACAGAAGCTATTGGTTTTGATTCCCACTACAATCTCGAGTTTGAGGGCGCAGGACACGTGCCATGGGAATTTGGGGGTTCTTCTGAAGATGCTATGGTAAGTTTTGTAAGTGAACACCTTTATAACGACTTAGATTGTTCCATTGTTGGTGTAGAAGAATTAGTGAATACTGATAAGCCGCTTATCTTCCCTAATCCAACAGAAAGTAAATTCTCAATTCGAAGTTTGAAACGTATTTATAAAGTAGTAATTAGCAATCTGAAAGGTGTAGTTATCTTCAAATCAGATAATGCTACATCTATAGATATTGAACACCTACCCACAGGAATTTATATGGTTGAAGTCTTAGATGAAAATCAAGAAATTACTCGATCGAAAGTGGTTAAAATGTAATCTACTAGATAGATGAAATGAAAAAGAGGTACAAATTGTACCTCTTTTTTTTTACAATGTACCCAAAGTTTGTAAACCTTGGATTCTCTTATTCAACGCACAGTCCGTTAGCTTCAAACGATACTTTATTCTTAAATATCTTAGCATAACATCCGTACGCTTTAACATTCCTTTTTGTTTCGCCTCAAGCAAAACACTTGTGATTAAATCAGACATAATCGAGGGGCTTTGATTAAATTTTCACTAAGTTATTATAAATCAACCAAGTAAATTCGTTTGTTGAAAACTTTTAATAAACACTATAGGGTTTTTGCATCTCTAAAAACATAATCCTTTTTGCGATAATATTTTTATTCGTGTTTAAATGATACTTCATACTTAAATAGCGAGTGATTAAATCAATGCGGTTTAATTTACCTTTACTTTTTGCTAGTAAAATTCCAGCTGTAACTAAATCTTTCATAATCGAGGGGTTTTTATGAGTGTTAATAAATATACACCACTAATATACAAACAACTAGATATATACGCAAGTATATTTGTTAAAGAAATTTGAGTCAGCAATTGTCAATAAGATTGACTAAACTTGTACTAATGGAAAACATCCCTTTTAAAATATATAGTGCCTCGGCAGGTTCAGGTAAAACATTCACCTTAGTAAAGGAGTATTTAAAGATTTGCCTAAGTACAAAGTCTTCGAAAAAATTTATTGAAATTCTGGCGATAACCTTTACAAATAAGGCGGCCGCAGAAATGAAGGAGCGTATTGTAAAGAGTTTGAAAGCTTTCTCTAATCCAGAAAATGCTGAACAAACTGAACGCGATATGATGTCGATTCTGGCAGCCGAAATAGGCGTGAGCCTTGAGGAGCTCCAATCTAGAGCTCAGCTAATTTTTGAAACTATACTGCATAACTATTCGCAGTTTTCAGTAGGTACTATCGATAAGTTTACCCATCGTATCATCCGAACTTTTGCTCAAGATTTAGATCTTCCAGTCAATTTCGAAGTGGAGATGGAGCATCAACTCCTGCTAAAGCAAGCTGTAGATTTATTGATTAGTAGAACAGGAGAAGATGAGAAATTGACACAACTTTTTGTCAATTTTATCCAAGACAAAACCGCTGATGATAAAAGTTGGCTCATAGAAAACGATTTTTATACCATTGCCGAAGAATTGCTCAAAGAGAGTGGTCAAGAGCATTGCGAGAATTTAAAGAATCTGAGCTTAGAAGATTTCTTTAAACTACGAGATGAGATTCATAAATACCTTAAGGAGATAGATAAGGAACTTTCTGCAATCGGTAGTGGTTTCGTTTCGGATTGCTCGGATAAAGGATTACTTCCTGAATGGTTTGCTGGTGGTGCGCGATCCGGAAATCCTAAATTTTTTGAATATCTTAAATCTAAAAATTGGGAAAAATATGTTCCCAGCAATTCCAATTTAAAGAATATAGAAAAGGACACTTGGTACGCCGGGAAGGCGCCAAAAGAATCTTTCGCAGAAATAGATGCCATACAGCAGAAATTCTATCCGCTTGCAAAAAGGGCACTGGGAATATTAGAAGATTATCCGAGGTATGTTCACTTCAAACTCATAGCTCGTAATTTTTATTCAATGGCTGTCTTGCACGAGATTTCCAAAGAAATGCAACACATCAAAGAGCAGAATAATATTATTCCAATTGGAGAATTCAATAAGAAAATTGCTGAGGTTTTACAAAATGAAGAAGGTAATTTTATCTACGAAAGACTGGGTGAGCGCTATGCCCATTACTTTATTGATGAGTTTCAGGATACTTCAAAATTGCAATGGAATAATTTAGAGTCACTTGTAGAAAACGCTATTGCCGATGGCTTAAAACCTGGGTCGGCTATGATTGTTGGGGATGCCAAACAAGCTATCTACCGCTGGCGTGGGGGAGAAGTAGATCAGTTTATAAAGTTACAGCATAAGGCAGCCGACACTACTTCGCAAGGCCCTTATAAAATGGAGAGTTTGTCTCTAGAAAATAATTATCGCTCTAAAGCCGAGGTTGTGGAGTTCAACAATAAATTATTTTCTTCTATTGCCAATCAAGTAGAGAAAGAGGAATACCGCAACCTTTTTAAAGACTTAAATGCACAGCAAGTAAAAGGTGATGGCGGCTATGTTTCTTTAGAATATATAGAGAACGGAACAGAGCACGATAAGCTGCAAAAAGAACGTTGTTTAGAAACCATTTACGATCTGAAAGAAGAAGGTTTTAATTATGGCGATATCTGTATTCTAACACGAACAAAAGCCAAAGGAGCTGTTATTGTGAAGATGCTTTCTGACGAAAAGGTTCCTGTAATATCTTCTGAATCACTCTTGCTGGAGCAGTCTACCGAAGTGCGTTTTTTACTAAATTTCCTTCGGTTCTTAAACGAGCCGAATCATCCTCGACATCGATTTAAACTCATTGAGTTCTTTCAGGAAAAAGAACTTTGCCCTTGGACACTAGAAAATATTAATCTACAATTAGGTGAACTTTGCCAAGCTTCAGAAGAAAGGTTTAATGTCTTCTTGAAAGAAATTATTGAAGATTTCGATATGCTTAAATGGCGTTCAATTTCTTTAATCGAACTCTGTCATAAGATTATCAAAGCTTTTAAACTTGAAGAAACAGCACGTGCTTATATGCAGTTTTTCCTCGATGAACTATGGGTGTACTCCAATAAGTATTCACAAGATTTATATGGCTTTTTAAATTATTGGAATGAGCGTGCCCATAAATTATCCATTGCTATTCCCGAAGGGATAAATGCGGTGCAGGTAATGACTATTCATAAATCTAAAGGACTTGAGTTTCCTGTGGTACTTTTCCCTTTTGCCAATTGGAATGCTACTAGCGAGCGCGATGCTAAATCTTGGGTAGAGATAGATGAACCTGAATTGGAAAATTTACCAACTAGCTTAATTCCTATAGGGAAACTATTAGAGTCTTCTACCCCTCATTTGCAAGCTGTTTATAAAGAGCATAAGGCAAAAGTGTTACTCGATAATTTGAATATGCTTTATGTCGCACTTACGCGTCCAAAAACGCGCTTATATATTTTTACCTCTGCTAAAGGTAGAGGAAAGAATTTGAGTGAGTTTTTTGATACATTCCTACAATCAGAAGGCGTTTGGGAAAGTGAAAAAACACAGTATGATTTCGGAGTGAAAGTAAATGCCTTGTCTAAAATACGAGACAAGAATAAGCAGATGCCATTGGTTCAACCCATAGAAGATATTTCTAAAATACTTAGAATTACCCGTCAAGCTCCAAAAATGTGGGAGGTAGATAATCCAGAGAAAGGCGCCGATAAAGGGCGAAAGGCACACGAGATTTTATCCTATATAAAAACGACCAACGATCTTGATGCCGCTTTAAAAAGAGCCTTGTGTCAAGGTTTAATTGCCAATAGCGAAGAAGCAGAAATGAGAAGCCTTTTGGATATTACACTGCAAAACACAGAAGTTAAAACTTATTTCGCTACAGGATTGAAAGTCAAAAACGAAGAAGAAATTCTTTTGAAGAATGGGGAGGTTTTAAGGCCAGATCGTTTGGTGTTTAATGGAAATGATGTGAGCATCATCGACTATAAAACTGGAGAGGCAAACGCTTCACATCAAGCGCAAATTTGGGGCTATAAATCACACATCGAGCAGATGGGTTATAAGGTCAAAGAATGTGTTTTAATATACATCAACGAAGAATCTGTTGAATTAGAAAGAGTTTAGCAATGGAGAAGTTTATCAATAAAATTGCCCGTAATCTATACGATTCTAAGCTCGATCAACTCGAGGATTTGATTATTGTATTACCCAGTAAACGTGCGGGGACATTCTTTAAGCAAGCTCTGTCTGACCTAAGCGATGTTCCCTTATGGATGCCAAAAACATACTCTATCGAAGAGTGGCTAGAAGAGCTTTCGGGCTATACCATAATCGATAGAACTCAATTGCTTTTTGAGATGTATATTTCCTACCAAAATGTATTTCCTAAAGAGGAACAAGATTCTTTTGAAGCCTTTTTGAAATGGGCTCCAATGTTGCTTACCGACTTCAATGATATAGATTCTTATTTAGAGCAGCCTCAAAAATTATTCGACTATTTGCATCAAGCAAAAAAGATTGAAGCTTGGACGCCTATTGGGGGTGAAACCAGTGAGATGGTCGGAAATTATCTTCGTTTTTGGGAGTTGATGGGCTTGCTGTTTGTAGACTTTAAAAAGCGTTTAGAAGAACAAAATAGCGCTTTTCAAGGAATGGCATATCGAAAAGCTTCGGATGCTATTGGGAGATGGATTATTGAGAAGAAACCTGCAAAAGGGATTGTTTGTTATATAGGATTTAACGCTATGAATCCTTGTGAAGAGCAAATAATGAGAACGCTTATAGCCGAAGATATTGCAGAGGTTTTTTGGGATGCTGACACTTACTATTTAAAGGATAAGAAGCAAGAAGCTGGAAAATATTTAAGAAAACATAAGCTGTGGCCAGAATTCGAAAATCGAAATTTTAATTGGATTTGTAGTGAATTACAAAAACCCAAAGACATTAAAGTTTATGGGGTTCCTAAAGGTGTAGCTCAAGCACAATTGGCGGGCGCTTTAGTAGACCAACACAAAGAGCGCAACCAAGAGTTAAAAGATGTAGCCTTAGTGTTGGCGGATGAAAATTTGCTTCTTCCCGTTTTAGAATTCCTACCCAATTCCATCGATAAGTTGAATATAACGATGGGGAATTCTCTACGCAATGTACATATGTATGCCTTCTTCGATGCTTTCTTTCAATTGCATATCAATAGAGAGAAGTTGAGTGGAGTCAAGGCGAAATTCTACTACCAAGATTTATTTAAAATCTGGCAACATCCAGCCTTTCAAAGTATAGGGAATACTAAAGCCCTCGAAAAATTGAAACGCAGTCTGCAAAGACAAAATCATTCCTTTCCTTCAAAGGAGAATATTTTGGAATGTTGCGATGCGCAAATTTTTCCTTGGATAGAAGTACTTCTTAATTATCAAAGCTCCAATCCATTTGGGATAATAGATGATGCCTTGCGCTTGATCGATTTGATAAAAGACAAGATTATAGCACAAAAACGCAAGGACTCTCTGGATTTAGAGCAGCTATTTGTTTTTGCCAAACTCTTCAATCAGATTAAGAATTTACAAGACAAATACGGTTTTATAAAAGAGTTGAAAACCCTTCATCACCTTTTTAAGCAAAGTGCTAAACTAGAAAGCTTATCCTTTTTTGGAGAGCCACTTTCAGGCTTGCAGTTAATGGGGATGTTAGAAACGCGAACCCTCGATTTCGAACACGTCATATTACTCTCGGCTAACGAAGGATTTCTGCCCGAAGGAAAGAGCGACAATTCCTTTATTCCATTCGATATTCGCAAAGAAATAGATTTGCCGACTTATATGGATAAGGACGCCATTTTCGCCTATCATTTTTACAGATTAGCTCAGCGTTGTAAATCATTGACCTTAGTGTATAACACCGAAACCGATGCTATGGGCTCAGGCGAAAAAAGCAGATTCATTACACAGCTAGAAAATGAGCTACAGCTTAAATATCCAAAAGAAATAAGCTTTAACGAAGAGATTTTATCGCACCCTCTACAAGAGGTAGAACCCAAAGAATTGTCTATTCTAAAAGATACCGACATTCTAGATAAACTTAAAGCAATTGCTACCGGAAAAGGATTTTCTCCATCTTCATTAAACACTTATAAAAACTGTCCTATGCAGTTTTATTATGAGAAAATTTTGAAGATCAGAGATCCTGATGATGTAGAGGAAACCATTGAAGCGAATACTTTGGGAACCGTTGTTCATCGTTCTTTAGAAGATTTCTATACACCGCATTTAAATCAGTTAATTACCAAGAAAGATTTAAAAGCAATGCTGCCTAAAATTCCTGCTAAGCTGAAAGAATTGTTCGCCCAAGAATTTAAAAAAGGAGTGTTCGATAAGGGTAAAAACTTATTGGTTTACACTGTTGCCGAACAGTTTCTTCAGGCCTATATAAAAGAAGAAATCAAACTAATTTCTAAAGGTAATGAGATTCATATTATTGGTTTAGAAGAAGATTTAAAGGCACAGGTAACTGTGGAAGGAATAGATTTTCCGATTAACCTAAATGGGAATGCCGATAGGATAGATAAGCTGAATGGAAGCCTTAGAATTACAGACTATAAAACCGGGAAAGTAGAGCTGAATGAGCTTCAAACAGACGATTTAGAAAAGTTGATACGCGAGAAGAAATTCCACAAAGGTTTCCAACTCTATCTTTATGCTTATCTGTATAAGAATATGCATCCTGAACAAGAAGAGATCGAAGCAGGAATCGTGAGTTTCAGGGCCTTAAAAAAAGGCTTTCTACCTGCTGGCTTCAAAGAAGACGGGAAAGTAAATAAGATGCTGGATACAGATATTCTAAATGACTTTGAACAGGAATTTAAAGAGCTCATCAAAGAGATTTTTGATTCTGAAATCCCATTCCAACATAAAGATAGAGATAAAGAAGCCGAACCTTGTAGGTTCTGTGACCCAGAAGCTTTTAGATAGAAGAATGTTATTTTTTTTCAATAAATTTCTGGTTCTTACTAACCTGCATCAACATGCCAATCCATCTTCTATGCGTTTTTTATTCTTTCTATTCTTATTTATTTGTTCTCCCTTTATAAAAGCACAGGAACTTTATATAAAGCCCTATTTACAAAATGCAACTACTCAGAGCATGGTGGTTATGTGGGAAATGGATGCTTACGAAGAAAGTTTTGTGGAGTGGGGAACCGACAGCACCTTATCTAATACGAGTACCTCAACTTACGAAACTACTCTCTGGCCAGCCTATTTATTTACTTCAAAATTAGAGGGTTTATACGCAGGGCAACAGTATTATTATCGTGTAGTAAGTGGACTCGTAGTTTCTGAAATCTATGATTTTTATACCCCAGAAGAACAATCTGCCGAAGAGTCCATTCGCTTGATTGCGATGAGCGATATGCAACAGAGCTCATCTCATCCAGATGTGTTTAATAATTTAATTGAAGGTAGTGTTCTGCCTTATATGGAAGAAAACTATGAAGGAACGCTCAACCAGAATTTAGACTTATTCCTTGTTCCTGGCGACTTGGTGAATAATGGTTATACTTATTCAGAATATAAGAATCATTTCTTTGAACCCGCTGAAAATTTACTGAGCCAAGTGCCTACTTATCCTGTCTTAGGGAATCACGAAGCTGATGCAAATTATTTCTTTCAATATTTCGATTTACCTAAAGATGGTACCAGTGGATATGAAGAACATTGGTGGTCTAGAGATGAATCCAATATTAAAATTATTGGACTGGATTCGAATACAGGTTATAGAATAGATACACAATTGAATTGGCTCGATAGTGTTTTGGTTTCTGCCTGTACCGATCCAGATATAGATTTTGTTTTTGCCGAACTCCACCATCCACACGAGTCTGAATTATGGATTGCTGGAAATACCGATTATACAGGAGAAGTTATTTCAAGACTAGAAAATTTTAGTTCAGATTGTGGTAAACCTAGTATTCACTTTTATGGGCATACACACGGTTATTCTCGTGGGCAATCCAAAGATCATAATCACTTAATGGTGAATGTGGCTTCGGCAGGTGGCGCTATTGATCACTGGGGTGCTTATGCACAGCACGATTACGAAGAATTCAGTATCAGCCAGGATGAATACGGGTTTGTTTTTGTTGAAGTAGAAGCTGGGCTTGACCCTAAATTCACATTGAAACGATTAAGTATAGGTGACGATATCGACATCAAAGACAATACCTTAGAGGATAGCATTACCATTCGACTTAACAACTTGAACCCCTTCACGCCTATAGCGCTATTCCCTGATGTAAACGACATCGTTACACCTGATTGCGTAGTCCTAAAATTAAGCGATTATGAGGACCCTGATAACGACGAACAAGGGGCAACACAATGGCAAATCACCTCTTCGTGCACCGATTTCACTAACCCAATAATAGACCGTTGGAACCAACACGAAAATTGGTTTTTTGAGATCAACACCCAAGCTGGCGACGATTTGAGCGATGAGCACATTTATGGTTTGAATCCAAATGAAGATTACTGTTGGAGGGCCCGATACAGAGATCAATGTTTAGCTTGGAGCAGTTGGTCAGATCCTACACCTTTTAATACTAGTTCAAGCCAGTTAACAGATAATTTACTTGAAAACCCAGGTGCTGAAAACGGCCTCGATGCCTGGCTTGCTATCGAAGGGGTTTTAGAGTCTCTAACTGCTGGTGAATGTGCTGGTACAAATCCTTTTGAAGGGAATACATATTTCGGTATTGGGGGATTATGTGAAGACAATGCTTACGGAATGGCATACCAGATTGTTGATGTAGTGGATTATCAAAATGAAATAGACAGCGGCTCAGTAGTTGCTAATTATGGTGCTTACTTGTCTGATTATTCGGGGTATGACATACCCTCATTTGCACTTCAGTTTTTAGATGAGTCAGAAACGCTACTTGCTAGCACTGATACTATTCAATCGGTAGAAACACAATGGACTCTTTATCAAGATTTATGGGCTATTCCTATAGGAACTCGAAAGATTAAGTATTTATTAATGGGAGAGCGCTTTAGTGGAAACGACAACGATAGTTATGTAGATAATACCTTCCTGCAACTAAACTTGAATGGGGACTCTTGTAGCACATACAATCCCATAGAAAACTTCTCTGTAGAGGGCTTCGAGACTCTAAATTTAAATATCTACCCGAATCCAATTAAAAACTCTGCAATGCTCACTATTAGAGATGCTAAATCATCAAATCTTTCAGCCCGTATTTATAATATTAGAGGTGAGGTTGTGAGAACCTATACATCATTCCAAGCCCCGAGCTTAATTATTCAAAAGGGTAATCTCACAAACGGCTTTTATCTATTAGAGCTTGAAGAATACAATCAATTGAAGGCTTATGTAAAGTTTTTGATTGTTGAATAAATCAATTCTTATACATGGCGATTAGAAAAAGCTTATTTTCATCTCAAAATTTAAGTGAGAAGCCACATACTTTATACTTAAAGACCCACCTTATGAAAAAACAATATGCGATTGCGCTAAGTTTAATTTTCCTCTCCATTACAGGACTTTTTGCTCAGGACTATACCACTTTTGTCAATCCTTTTGTGGGGACACAAAATATGGGGCATACTTTTCCTGGAGCTACATCTCCCTTTGGTATGGTGCAATTGAGTCCAGAAACCAATCAACAAGCCATGTTTGTGGATGGGAAATACAATTCGGAAACCTATAGATATTGCTCGGGTTATCAATATGAAGATTCTACCATTTTTGGTTTTAGTCATACCCACTTTTCGGGTACAGGACATTCCGACTTAGGTGACTTTTTGGTGATGCCTACCACAGGGGAATTAAATTTAGAACCTGGAAAAGTTGGTGAGCAGGGTTACCATTCTTCATTTTCGCACGAAACGGAAATTGCAGAACCAGGATATTACAGCGTTCATTTAGAAGATAAAAATATTGAGGTAGAATTAACTTCTACCGAGCGTGTGGGAATGCATCGCTATACATTTTCTGAAAAGGAAGAGGCACATATTATTCTCGACTTAATGGCAAACATCTATCAGCACGAGGATAAAAATGTATGGTCTTTTTTGCGTGTCGAAAATGATACTTTAATTACTGGTTATAGGCAAACCAATGGATGGGCAAGAAACAAAACCGTTTATTTTGCCATGACTTTTTCGAAACCTATAAAATCTTACGGGCATAAAAAATACAATCCTTCGGGCTATAATGGCTTCTGGCGTAAATTCGATGAGGAGCATAACTTCCCCGAAATGGCTGGTAAAAACATCCGAGCTTATTTCAATTTTGATGTTATCGAAGAGGAAGAAATACTCGTAAAATTTGCCCTTTCTCCCACAAGTACAAAAGGAGCTTTAGCCAATTTGAATGCAGAAATTGACCATTGGAATTTTGACTTGGTAAAATATCAAACCAAAGAAAAATGGAATAAAGAGCTTTCGAAAATCGAAGTGCATTCGATAAATAAATCCGATAAAGAGACTTTTTACACCGCACTTTATCATACCATGCTAGGACCAATCATTTACGAAGACCTTGATGGGGAATATAAAGGCTTAGATTTAAATATTCACCAGTCAGTGGGCTTTGATAATTACACCATTTTTTCACTTTGGGATACTTACCGTGCATTGCACCCATTATTTAATATCATACAAGTGGAGCGCAATACCAATATGATAAAGTCTATGATGGCTCACTATGACCAGAGCGTGCACAAAATGTTACCCGTATGGTCGCATTATGCCAACGAAAATTGGTGTATGATTGGCTATCATTCCGTTTCGGTAATTGCCGATGCACTAGCCAAAGGGAATATAAATTTTGATGTAAATAGAGCTTTACAAGCTTCAGTAAATACTTCCAGACAATCGTATTTTGATGGCTTGGGCGATTATATGGAATTGAATTACGTTCCAGAAGACAGAAGTGGTTCCTCGGTTTCTAAGACTTTAGAATACGCCTATAACGATTGGTGTATCGCGCAAATGGCAATTGCGGCAGGCAAGGACTCTTTGGCTGCAGAATATACCCTGCGTTCACAAAATTTCGAAAACTGCTACGATCCAAAAATTGGGTTTATGCGCCCTAAATTAGCCGATGGTTCTTGGAA
>Ga0187827_10006392_pt1 | contig 13481 bp, 11 predicted proteins | sample ETNtaG_39_FD_167969 | JGI IMG/M metagenome (GOLD analysis project Ga0187827, IMG submission 167969) | Marine microbial and viral communities from oxygen minimum zone, Eastern Pacific Ocean - ETNP2014_SV_150_PacBio MetaG (Illumina Assembly) | ecosystem: Environmental > Aquatic > Marine > Hypoxic... | reverse complement strand
ATGGCTTCAACATCATTAAGTAATTTCTCCTTTGGAACGATCTTTTCCCGGCCTTCCCCTATGGTGGAAAAGATATTTGCGAAAACGTCCTTCATCTGTTTTACGAAGTGATGCAGCTGGGGATCCACTTCCTGCAGCTCCGACATGGCGTCTCTCATTCGATTCAGGGTGATATCACCGCTGAGATGGGAACGAATACGGTCAGGTAAATTGTGAGCCTCGTCCACGATGGCGATGATATCGTCAAGTTCGAGATCCATCTTTTCTAGCATTACGTCCGCGATATCCGAGAAAAGATAATTGTAGTCACATATTACCACATGTGCGTATTTTGCCACTGCCAGGGCCGCCATGTGGGGACACATCATATGGGAGACCGCCATCTCCTTGAGCTCGTCAACATGCAGTATCTCTTCTTCGATATTTCGGTAAACGTTAGTTTTCTTTCCCTTAATGTAAGGACACTTTTTGATTTTCTTTTCCATCTTACAGAATTCGTTGAAAACAGCATGGTATTCCCGGGCAAAACTCCTGGGGCACATGTCCTGTTTTGATATAATGTCAACCACAATGAGGTTAACGGCTCCGGAATGAGCATTTTCCCTGAGAGCATCTCTCGGAGGGGTCTTTTTTAGAAGTTCCAGAAGATAGGGTGATCTGTGGTAAATGCTGCGCAGCGTATCCACGGCCATCTTGTGCTGGCTCTGTTTCGAGGTAAGGAAGAGAATGGTCTTCTTCTGTTTGATGGCTTCCTCGAGAGCTGGTACCAACGAAGCCACGGTCTTGCCAATTCCAGTAGGAGCGTAGGCTACAAGGTGCATTCCTTGATTAAAGGCCTTCTTGCAGTCATTTAGAAAATCGATCTGGCCGCCGCGGATATTTCCAAAAGGGAAGAGCGGATAACCCAGAGGGGGCTTCGATGGGGCGGTTTCCGCAAGTTTTTTCATTTTTTCAATTTTTCGCTGAGGTTCGAGGGCGAATGGCCCTCTCGATTCCCGGTGCGGTGAAGCCCTAACGATGGAACTAAGGCTTTTTCTAGTAATCTCGGGGATACCCCCGTTTCTTTCTCCGCACCTTGGGCACCTGACGGTCCTCGGAGGCAGCAATTGTTTGCATTTCTTACAGAATTTAACCGACATCAGATACTTCTCCTACATTTCCAGCCCAGCATTACACACGACGTAGATAATCATTGTGTTTGGATTCTGGTTTTGGACGACTAAATCTGCCTAGATGTTAATATCACAATCAATTCCCTGCGTTATTCCAAAATTTGTTTTTACTTCTCGGTATGATAATAACAACAAACGTGAGTTTATCCGATTTATTTTTGATTCCAAGCATCTTTATGATCGCTAAAGGTCATCTAACCTGCCAATCTTACGAATTTTGCAATCCGGATTATTTTCGTAAAGGGATGTTTTGTGTATCTAACAACGGTGAATGTGCTTCATTGGAGAGCGGTGGTCAAGGGGCAAGAGTTTTATAGTGGGATTCTGATTTCTTCCCAAATAATAATTCCTCTATTCAAACTTCAACAGGAAATAGTGTATTTCTATGTCCAAGATTTCAAAATATATATACATATCAATGGGGCTGATAGTGATATTGGGTATGATTTCCCTCAATTTCCATTTTGTTGAATCAGTCGTCGTCAGATCCCCTACATTATTCTCCTCAATCGAGACTTATCACATATACCGATACCAAAATTGCATCCAAAGCTCCGAGGAAGTCGCAAATGAGGTGAATGCATACGATATATTCGATCAGGAGCCGAAAGATGAACCGGAGAAGGGATATATTCTTATCGGGCTGGGACTGGTAATTATCTTCATAATCTTAGGCGTTCTATATTACTATAAAAAGAAAAGGGAACAAGAAAAAGCCAATAAGGCTGAAGCACAGGCGGAAGAGAGAACTGAAGATGTCGACATATCTGATGAACCCATTTTAAAAACTGAAAAGAAAGATGGAAAAGGGAGTCTCGGACAATCTCCCGTATCTCTGGTAGAAGGTAAAAAGGGAAAACAACCTCCCAGGGAATTGGTAATGGCCAGAAAGAAAATGGAGAGCGGGGGATCCTTTACAAGGAAAAAGGCATTGAAGTTATTTCATGACGCTGTTGATAAAGAACCCCGAAATATTGCATATGCTGCGGATGGGATCATTCCCTGCCTCAAAGATAAGGATAACATTGTGAAGAGAGAGACGCTTCTACTTGTCGAAAAGGCGGTGGAAGTTATCACTGATAAGTCCAGGGATATCATCGCAGAAATCATAAACCTCCTTTCCCATGATGACAAAGCGATAAGAAGAGCAGCTCGAACGACCCTCACGGTCTATTTTATTGAATCCGACACGGCGGGGAAGCTAATGCTAGGATCAATGGAGACGAGATACAAGGCAATCGTGAAAGAATGCTCACAGAGCCAGATTTCTCTGCTCCACTGCATTTCATTAAACAAATTCCTGGTAAAACTAGGCGGGGAACGGAAGGAGAGCATACCCGATATCATGAACATTATTATGAGATGCATCACCTACCCGATATACCGCCCCGAGCAGAGCGGGGAAGAGGAGGAAGAGCTCTATAAATCCAGCGGATATTCAATCTGCGATCTCTGCAAATTGGCGCCCGAAACTATACCGCAGGTACTCCCAAAGATACTCAAGGTCCTTTCTGACACATATATCTTTGAGAATTGGAACGAAGATTCAGAATCCGAAGATAGCATGCGGTCGGTGTATAAAAATATCTTCTTCCGATTAACATCCGGTGATCCGAGGGATTTTATCAATTCTCTCCTGAAACAGGCGTCATCTTCAAACAAGACCTTGGAGCGATTGGTCCGAGATAGATTCACAGAGATGGCCTCTCAAGACTTCGGACTTGTACTTCACTCATTGATCGTATCTTTCGAAAGTGATGACGAGATCATCAGAAAGAATGCATGGAACATGGTTGAAAGGATTGGACCCATAGATCCAACGGTAAGTTCTGAAATTCTGATGAAGTTCATAAGTGGGAAAAAGGAGAGGATCGCGCATCATGCAATGAAGGCGCTGAAAATTTTGCGCGAAAGTACCGCCCCTTTACCCTTAATAAACATTAACCCTGTATTGAAAATGATGGACAATCCCGCCCATGAGATTCGCCAGGAGGCTGTGGCCCTCCTGGGCAGGGTCATCGAAATGGACCCATCACAGGCCAACCGATGCGTGAAATATATCGTAAAGGCGTTGGAACAGGAATGGGGAGTCCGCCTCGAGGCTCTGTCGTCGTTGGCAAGAATATCAAAGATCGATCCGATATTGAAAACATTCTCAATTCCATTCATTATCGAAAGGATGCAGGATAAACACGACCAGGTGAGATGGCGGGCGTCGAATATATTGAATGAGCTTGGTGTCGATGAAGGTGATGTTAAGCATTACGAATCCGCACGAAGACAAATGGACCTGGCGAAACCGAAGCTAGAGAAGATTCGCAAGGGCACCTCTCTGGACATTGGCGAAATAACACATGAGCTATCAAGGGCAAAGGAGATGATGAAGGCGACCAATTACCGTCAAGCGGACCTCCTTGCTACCCGTACCAATGATATGTTGATTGATCTTCAAACGAGAAATAAACCTAAGGTCGATCTGATCATAAAGGAAAAAAATATTTTCAAGGTTGGAAAACATACCCTGTTCAAACTCATGGTAATGAACACAGGAATGGTCCATGTTTTTGATATTTCTGTTGGGTTCTCAGAAAACGTTGAGATCATAGAGGACGCCCCAGTTTACTTAAAAGCAGGGGGCGAATTCAACATGTCACTTGCTTGGACTCCTACAAGGACCGGAAGGATGCCTTTGAAGGTCAGATGTACATTCAAGAATAATAGTGGGGCCATAACGGATTTCAATAAAGACATATGGCTCGATGTCCTGTCTGAAGATTTTGATTTGAAGGAGGAAATTCAGGAGGATACATCATTGGCAGGTGGGGTTCTATGGAATATTGTTTTGATATGATCTTTGTTAATTCTCTTCCGGGAAATAATTTACCAGTATTTTAGAGATAAATTTTTTATATCCGTAGAGATTCGTATAATGGAGGAATAGAGGCAAGCGTATCAATGACCATCAATGTAAGCCTCCGGGAAGTGATATATATGCAGGAAAGTAGAGCCGACAGGGAAGTCAAAGGGCTTGTCCCTCAGAAGAGCGATGTCCCGTATTATCTGGGTCTCGCAGGATTTTGGTTCTTTCTCGTTGCCGGATTGATAGTAGCCGCTCTTACGACAAACTACTTCATCCTCGTTGTATTTCTTATCATATTGGGGTGTTGTGTCGTCCAGTTGATATATATAATAAAATCGTTTAAGCGTGATAGGTCCGCCACTGGTACGGCCGGAAACATTATTGGTATCCTGATATTGGTTTTCGAACTGCTTCTCACCGCTGGAGTAGGATACTTTGCTATTGCAATAAATTTCCTTACTTAACAAAGGTTTTCGATACTGACCTATACCGATTATATCAAGGAATCGGTAAATGCTCGTGCTCAAGGCGATAAGTGTCACAATTCACACGGAAATCGCGATTACTATTTACTTTCTCGTTCAGAACAGTGAACCGGCGATCGAAAAAGTAGGGGGGGATATTTGTTTTATTCGGCAAAATCCGTCCTTTTTGACAGGCATTTCACCTTTGTAAAACTAGGTTATGCATGGCCAATTGAGAGATCGGTCATAGACTAGACATCACTTTTCGAGTATTGTTCATTCGGGTCCAAATATATGTAAATCCATCAGATATTTTCTAAAATAATAATACCTCTATTTAGCGAAATTTTACGAAAAGAATATAAATAAGTTTAACTTATGTTAACTTAGGTGAACTAATATGGTGCAAGCCCTAGTAACAATTAATGAGAACATCAATCGGGTATTGAATATAGTAAAAGCAAAATATGGTTTAAACGATAAAAGCCAGGCAATTGAATTTGTAGTAAATAAATATATTGAATATATCAAAGAACCAGAATTACGGTCGGATTTTATTCAGAAAATGAAAAAGATCGAAAAGGAGAAAAGTATACACGTGGAGGATTTTGAAAATAGGTATGGTCTAAATGTATAATCTCGAAATTAAACCGACTGCTGATAAAATTTTTCAAAAATTATCTAAGAGGAATAAAAATCAATTACGAATGGTTTTTAATAAGATGAAGGAGATTAGAGGAAATCCGGATCATCAATATAAATTTTTAAGAAAACCTCTACAGAACTATAATCGAGTACATATTGACAAGCACTTTGTCCTGATTTTTAAAATAAATCACAAGAATAAATCAGTTGTCATTTATTATTATGATCATCATGATAATGTTTACAAATGGAGGCCACAAATCGATAATATATAATCTTGAGTGATATATATGGCTGAAATTAAAACCGACAAGTTGCGAAAAGAGCGCCCCCCAAGAAAAAGCGGTATTTTATATTATCTGGTTTTGGGAGGATTTTTGTTCTTTCTTATCACGGGATTGATAGGAGCGGGAGTTACTACAAAATACATTCTCCTCGTTTCATTTCTTTCGATATTGGGATTTTGTATCATCCAGTTGAAATCAATAATAGAATCGTTTAAGAGTGAGGGGAGAGCCTTAAAGACTGCCATGAAAGTTACCTTGATCCTAAGATTAGTCCTTGTGCTGGTTCTCATTATCATTATTGGATTTCTTGTATTAGTCATCATTATATAGATTCATAGAGTACCTTTCAATCTGTCAATATTCCCGTCATGACAATATTTTAATAACATTTCCGCTTTCCGAACATTATGGAATTATCCATCGGAAACGTTCATGAAATAACAAAATTCTACAATATAAGCGGCATAAAAGACCTGGCAAGACTCCATAGTGGTTATGCAAATACTAATTTTTGTTTGAGAACAAATAGTGGGGATTACTTGTTGAAGATATTTGAGGAGAAATCCATTGAAGATATTCACCACGAGATCGCCGTTTTAAATTATCTCAGAGAGGAAAAATATCCCGCCGCCTTCCCTGTAGCAAGAAGTGATGGAAAATATATCACGAAAAGTTTGTATGGAAATGTCGTTTTGTATGATTTTATCGACGGAAATGATGGGCCTATAAACCCACGGACCGTTGCGGTAATCGCCAGGACCGTGGCAAAACTGCATCTTCTCGAAGGATGGAGATCTTTCGATAAAGAGAATTCATTAAGTATCGGTCTCTGCGAAAGAACGATATCGCGCTTCAGCAGTTCTAAAAATAAATATCCTGAGATTTTCGATTTTTTCCGTGAGGAAACCGATTTCCTAACTTATCCGCTCCTCGAAAAGCTACCGAGGGGACTTATTCACGGTGATATTTTCCCTGACAATTCTATATGGTCGGGTGATCGATTGTTGGCTATCGTTGATTTTGAAGAAATATGCACCGATCATCTTCTTTTTGACGTCGGTGTCACTATCAACGGTTTCTGTTTTGTTGATAACCGTCTAAATCATGAATTAAAGGATATTTTTATAAAGGAATACAACTCGAAACGAAAGATGGAGCCGAGAGAGCTAGAACTGTTGCCTTATTATATCCAGTGGGGAGCTCATGTTATGATCTGCTGGCATCTCAAACATCTTCTGGATTTCTATGATTCGAGAAAGATGGCTCGGCTCAGTTTTTTCATGGAAAGGGTGCAGAAACTTCGAAAAAAATTTCAATGACACTAATCCCTTATTACGTCGAAAGCATCGTTTTCGGACATGGTCCTATTAGTAAGGAATAACATCACCAAAATCACTAAGAAATGTAGTATGGTAGGGTAAGTGAGAAAATGGCCGCCCTTCAGGATGAATCCACATGCGATTGCTCCTGCCGACATCAGTAGTGCGAGACCGAATAACATCAAAGATATCTTTTTTGCCTTTTCCTTGTCGATCAGGAACTGCACGTCCGGGTCGTAATCATTCTCATCCTCCATCTCACTGGCAAACCTGGGGCCAAGAATGAAGTACATCACCGCAGTTATAATGAAGGCGATGTTGATAAGAATCCCCGGTACCGCGCATCCGTAGTTCCCTCCTTCGGGATAAATAAGTACAAGTATCAGGTTCAGGAGGACCAGTATGTTCATGAAGATCAGCAGGCCAAGAAGGTTGCGAAGCTCTTCTCTTGCCTCGAAATCCTCGCTCTTGCCCATAAGGCGAGTCAGTTCATCCGTTATGTCAAAATCATTCTCGCTCGCCATTTGATCCCTCATATAAGAAATTCTCCACAATTACCGCAGAGTGAATCCCCAACCCCTATCTTGGTAATGCAGTTCGAACAGTAATATTCTTTTGCCGGATCGCGGCTGCCACAATGGGGACATTCCCATTTTTCCCGCAGGAAAGGTCTTGTAATTCCTGCGCATTTTTGACATATCCCAACCCGTTTATGTAACTTCACGGTCTCTCCATGGTCCAGTATCGCATGGATCATCTCATCTCGGGGTTCGGGTTTTGAAAACCCCTCATCGGCCCCCGCTTCGTATGAAGAAAAGTCCCGGTTCTCACCTGGACCGAAAACAATGTCTTGGAATTCGTATGTTGCAAGATACGGTTTACCAAGCCTGTGTGCAATATAGCATATATCGTTACAGGGTAGTTTATCGAAGAAATCCGGCGAGAATATATCACCCGAATCCGTGGAGGGATCCGCCTGGGTCTTTATAACCGCATCCAAAAGCCTTCTTCCCTTGAAGGACGTTTGCTTCTCATCCTTGGGAACGAATCCCTCTGCCCTGTAGAGATAGACCGTTTTCCCAGCATTATCAACGACCAAAACACCGTTGTAGGTGGCAATAGTGGCCTCTTTTCCATGTTTCTTCTTCACCTTCGTCGTCCTTGTCTTGAATGATAATTTGTTTATGTCTATCTCGATCTCCTTTATTATCCTGGTGAAACCGGACTCCTCCTCTTCTCCATCCTCATCCTCCTCTTCATCTTCATCTTCATCTTCGTCCTCTTCATCGCTTTGTTGTACGAAGACCAGTTCATACTGGTACATCTCAACTGAGGATAAGGTTATAGGTTCTTGTTCTACACCAGTCTTGTCCGCAAGCACTTCAAGAAGTTTCTCTTCGAATTTCTTTTTCTCCGCAGGGGATTCATCCTTGAACCCAAAAATACCCAAGAGTTCCATCTTCAGTTCGATATTTCCGAAATGCTCTTTTATAAGTTCGTTTATCTTTTTTCCAGGTGCGCATTTGTAATCCAGAAGGAAACGCCCGAAGGCCATCTGGGCTGGTCCCGTGGTGTCGATTATGTTGGATAATAACGTGGAGACCGCCCATTTCTTCCACTCATAGAAATCAGACCCGAATTCCTCATCCTCAGGTACGTATTTTTTAAAATGTCTAAGAAGAAGTATCAACCCTAGACAGAGATGCATATCCTCAAGTTTGAAATTCTTTATTTGAATCGAAAAGTCGTCGAACATCGAAATTGTGACCTCTATGGCTTCATCGCTGAGATCGACCTGGCATTCGGGACAAGCGGGATATTTTCTGACCAGAAGACCCAGCATCTCCCTGTCAGTCATGATCTTCAGCGGGACCATCTCACGACATTGCGGGCATATTCTTTCCTGAGTTTTCAGCACTACGTCCCCGATTTCCGGGTCCTTGATCCGTTTCCCATCTCGTAAACGACGTGAATGTTCGGTCTCGCACTTCGAACACTGGTAATCAACGAACAAACGCGTCTTCCGGCAGTTTCTGCAATGGGAAAGAAAGCCAATATCCTCCATGGTATATCTCTTACAAATTATTATTTTAAATGAACAACCCACATTTGCCCATTTCATTCCGTTCACCCCTTCGGGCTTAACTGCATCCTCGAAAATCCAAGATTTTCTACGGATGAAATGTGGGTATCATCCGTAGGCATACCTGCCGATATTGATATATTTGCTTCGCAAACATCTCTATATCTTCTCGCAAGATGCTCGAAGATAATGCAGGGGCATCTTTGATGCACTGGAGTATAACGGGCATCCTCGGAAACATAAGAAGAAGCGCGTTTCATCTCGGTGTACCTGATGCAATATCGAAGATTTTGCGAAGGTTCGGAGAAACTCGTTTCTCCATAACCTGGCGGCACACCTGACCTATCGGGACATACCCGATAGACTACGCAATACCTACGGCATTGTTGCTCCTTCGCCAGGTGTGGCTACAGGAGCATTCATCCCCCGTTAAAAACGGGGGTCTTCTGCTATTTCCTGCGGATAAAGGAATATCTTTTGAGCGATCAGTTATGGATCGACCTCATCACAAAATCCAGCTCTTCCTATATAAATTGTGATGTTGATTTATGACCCTTTTTTAAGAATAGCTCTTGGAAATCATTAATCTGATTTCCAGGTTTATAGACCTTAGGATCGATTATTTCTCATGCAGTCCCTTGGAACTCAATTTTCTCTTTCTAACGAGATAGGCGGTTATTGCTGCAATAAGCAAGAGACCGATCACACCAAGCCATAGAAGAAGATAGAACATATCGCCACCTTCGTCCTCCACAACGTTCATATCGTCCAACCCCACCACTTCGCTCATATCGAAAACCAAACGGTCCATGCTTAATCCTTCAGTGGTCTGGGGTGATCCGATCTGGACAGGTTCAAGTGGTGAAAAGCTCGATTGGGTGGAAGGTAGTGGTATGGCATTGCCATTCTTGGGAAGTTCTTCCAGGTGTATCACCAAACCGGCGTCGTATTCCACCTTAATTTCACTGTAGGAAGTCCCTTGAAATAAATTCAGCAGGGTAAGGTCGATCCCCTGTCCTTCTATGTTGAACATCCACTGCCGGCCCCGGTGCTTTGCAAGTTCGCCGCTATCGAGAGTTAATTCGGAATGTTTCCGCCCAGACAGGCGACCCGAAGCGAGATTCTGGCGCCAGTCGATATTGCCGTCCACATTCGCATCGATAATCAGGGCCAGGGAAACCGCCGAGAATTCAGGGACACTGATCGTGCTGTATGTAAGATCGATTACCATCTTGTTTGCATTCTCGGGAACGTATATAAAGTGGCTCTGGTCAGTCTCAAGAGTTTTCTGGTTGTTTGTCTGATTGGTGAATCTGGTCCATTCCCCCCGCCATCCGGCTGACAACTGGGTTGTGGGATAGAATATAGTTTTATTCTTGATCACTTGTAGGTATTGTTTTTGTGCATCGAAAACCGTTGCATCGGGATAGTCCACTACACCGTCCCCGTCAAAATCTCTCGTACGCAGTTCCTCCAATGTTATTGCAAGGGCCACAGCTTTTCTCACGTTCACCAGACCATACCCTTGTGCAAAATCGAAATTGTTCCCAAAATATCCCACGGACCAATTATCCGGTATTCCGTTCTCCTCGCTCCTTTGGAGGTAGTCTGCACTGGCTTTCATGATCAACTCGCTCTCGTGCATCCGGGTATCATCTCTGGTTGACCATTCGGGATCGTCACCCCCATAGTGATCTCGTGCGTCGGAGATCCGCATGGATGGGCATGCTTGCCATAGAAGCGCTATCACACCCGATATGTGAGGTGTGGCCATACTGGTCCCGGAAATGGCGAAATAGTATGGATCGATCACTTCTGCATTCTGCTTGGTCATGGCGCTTATAAGCGTGCGTCGTGCCGCTGTGGACCATATCCTCACGCCCGGGGCCGCGATATCAGGATAAGTGCTGTTCATACCATCCATCCCTCTGGATGAGAAACTGGCGATACCACTCCCGTCCCTCTCTGCTGCAGCTACGCATACTGCAGCGGGAGTGTTACCGTAATTACTGCTCCGGATATCCTCCCCGGTCCCCCCCGAGTTTCCCGCCGCAAAGACGCAGACGACGTTGTTCTCATAGGTTATTTTGTTTATCGCCATGGAGATCGAATCGTTGGGACTATACGTTCCGCCTCCTGCCCCCCAGCTGTTGGAAACGACCCTGATATTGTAGGGATTGTTATGTGGTTTGGAATGCTGATACACCCACTCCAGAGCTCCCACGGCGTTCAATATAAAAAAGGCTTCACCAGTGGAAAGTCCGATCAGCTTGGCGCCCGGGGCAACCCCTCTCCTTGCACCTCCCGATGCGTCGCCATTCCCGGCTACGGTGCCGGCACAATGAGTTCCATGACCTGAGGAGGTATCCGAGTTCTCTACTTCGATCCAAACCATATCCGCATCGGATTTCAAGTTCATTATGGTTTTTTCCTTGTAATCCAGGTCGGGGTGTCCGGCATCGATACCTGAATCCAGCACAACAGCAGTGACACCCGTTCCATCGATTTGGCCCTGGAAAGCCCCGTCTTTGGATTGAACTATTGAATACATTGCGTCGGTGGCCTTGATGGTTTCTAAAGATAGATCCATGTCATAGACCAGTGCTTCGTTGTATTCGATATAAAATATTCTTTGATTGGAATTTATGGTCCGGATCTGCTCGGAAGTGGCCTTACAATGGAATATATCAAGACCGTGAAAGGTATGCAGGATATCGACTCCTGCTTTTTCCAGGGATAATCGATCGTAGTGCCCCAGAGTGTCTGCGAACTGAACTATTATGTCCAATTTTTCATCAGACACAAGCTCCGTCATCTTATCCTTGAGGTATTCGTCAATGGCATCTACGCTCCTGGCCGGGCGAACATAATGATCGGTAATTATCGTTGATTCGTAGTTTCGATATGTGTTTCTCGAACCATAAGCTCCAGAAAGAATTTGTTTGGTACCGGGATTGTTTTTAATGCTGTTTCCCAATGCACCGAATGATGATAGAAGGAATATCATTACAATTATCAGTGCCCCAATTTTAACAGATTTGCTATTGATCATAAAATTCGCCCGATAGATTATTACTTTGGTTGATATAATGGGTTCCTTTGATTTATTTTTACCCGTTATTTTACTTTTTATTTATATAAGTATATTTATTTTTGAAATATGCGATTCAGGTACTAAACGTAGTTTTACCATCGTTAACTCCGACAAATACGTCAGCCACGCAGTGATAGATGAAAGGGGCGTACGATTTTATAACCCTAATCTCCTTCAATTCATAATACCAACCTCTTTCACTTGTGACGTCTTTGAAAGTCTTATCAACCTTTATCTTCCGCTCTTCTTTCCTGCATGTATAATGAAAATGGATGATTCCTCCACTTGATTTTAGAAATTCCAATGCTCTCGGTATGAAGTTGATGGCCGATGGAAGATATCCCATGATAACCCTGTCGGCTATTCCCGTGGGCCCAACCTCCCTGTTATCGCCGAGAATTGGATCGATTATTTTTTGTACTCGATTATTTGCAATATTTGTCTTCATGTACCGAAATGAAAGTGGATTTTTCTCTATTGCATGGATCTTCAGTGGTCCTCCGTACACAGCCAGGGGCAATGAGAAATAACCAATTCCGGCAAACATATCCACTACGGTTTCTCCTGAACAATTAAATCTTGAAAAATGTACCCTTTCATCTATGTTCCCAGAGGAAAACATTATTCCCGTAACATCAAATTTATAACGAATACCATTCTCGAGGTGGGTAGTGACGCTTTTCGTCCCTGCCAAGCATCGTAGCCGGGGCGTCCTCAGTTCACCTTCGATTCCACTGTCGTCCGCGTAAACTGCGCTTACACCTAGCACTTCGACAAATGCCTCTGCAATCATCGTCTCATATTCTCTCAAAACCTTCTGTACCCTAATAACAAGAATTTCACCAAATCGTTCCCATTTTCTTGGTACTGCCCTGGACAGGTGTTCGGGAAACCCGAATTCCATACATCGAGCCACCACCTTGTCGTAGGGAGTCATTTTCATATATTTTCTTTTCAAGCTCTTTCGCTCGATCTGGGAACAACTAGATATTTCAATATTTTCCATTTGATTAATTTTTATTAATTCATGAGTATCGTGGACGCCCATATCCAGTTTTTTCAGTTCTTCTTTCCCAAGTTCTCGACTCAAAGGTATGTATAGATAAATCCCATCCTCATCCAACAAGAGGGTCTTTTCGAGAACTCCAATTATCTTGATCTCGTTCAAGTATAGCTCAGCGAAACGTTTATGGACCTGTAGTACGTACACACAATGCCTCCGTGGGATTCTGGGGGATCGCTTTCATTACAAATTTCGGACAAACCTTTTTTAAATTATATTATTATACGCCATTGGATGTTAATAGTTTCCCTGATAAAGACCTTGAGGCCGTACCAATGGTACAAGAACTTGTTATTGTTCGTTGGTCTTATCTTCTCTTATAACCTGACGAATACCGATTATTTCATTAGGACTCTTCTGGGTTTTGTTTTTTTCTGTCTGATGTCCGGATCCATCTACATCCTGAACGATGTGATGGACCGCAAGAAAGACCGGTTGCACCCGATAAAAAATAAGCGACCTATTGCTTCAGGAGAGCTCTCCATAAAGCTAGC
>Ga0187827_10006390_pt1 | contig 13483 bp, 9 predicted proteins | sample ETNtaG_39_FD_167969 | JGI IMG/M metagenome (GOLD analysis project Ga0187827, IMG submission 167969) | Marine microbial and viral communities from oxygen minimum zone, Eastern Pacific Ocean - ETNP2014_SV_150_PacBio MetaG (Illumina Assembly) | ecosystem: Environmental > Aquatic > Marine > Hypoxic... | reverse complement strand
CATATAATATATTCCAACCGGACAAAACTGTTTCAACCCATTCTGTTTGTTCTCTTAAAGTAATGCAGGGCACTTTCAACCAGAAAGCCTCTTTTTGCATTCCGCCTGAATCTGTCATAATCTTCAAGCAGTTCCTCAGCAACTCAATCATATCATAATAGCCCTGTGGCTCTACAATTTTTACACTATCATTAAATTTCACAGCTACATTTCCATAAGTTTTCCTGGTTCTTGGATGCATAGGGAATATTACTGTTTTTCCTTTCGATACCTTATTAACAAACATAACTATTTGTTCAAAAACTTCTTCCCGATCAGTGTTTTCTGCCCTGTGTAAAGTCAGCAGATAATATTCCTTCTCAGTTAGTTGAAGCTCATTCAATATATTAGATTTTTTATCAGCGATTTCAACTGAATTTAAAAGAACGTCATACATCACATCTCCCACATTAATAACAAACGGATTGCTCTTACTAGCTTTAAAAGATGAAACATTATTTACTCCACTAATGCAATCGGGGGAAACAAGAACTCCATTGTTATAGATATTCCCAAAACCTTCATTTGCTAAATTCTCTATGGCAACATTGCTGGGGCAAAAAAGAATGGTAGACGAATGATCCGTTAAAAGGCGGTTTAGCTCCTCCGGCATATGCTTATTAAAACTTCTTAGACCTGCTTCTACATGAGCAACAGGAATATGAATCTTCGCAGCAGCCAGCGCACCACCCAGGGTCGAGTTTGTATCTCCATAAACCATCACAGCCTCCGGCTTCTCCTTTAAGAGTACTTCTTCGACTTCTTGAATAATCTGTGCCGTCTGTTTCCCATGAGTTGAAGACCCCACATTTAGGCTGTAATCTGGATTTCTCATGCCAAATTCCTCAAAGAACACATCTGACATTTCATAATCATAGTGCTGCCCTGTATGAACAAGAATGTCTATGATGCACTCAGATTCTTTATTAAATGCTTCTATAGCCCTAGACACAGTAAGATATTTAATAAACTGTGGCCTGGCTCCTACAACATGTATAATTTTAGTTTGCAACGTTAAACAAAATAATTCTTTATTTAAATTAATGCTCAGGCAACTGAGACTTAATATTTTTATTAAATCAGAGCATTCCTTTAAGGCCATATCATTAGGAGTTTCTCCAATACTAACAGCATAACATCAGATTTGTTTCATGAGAAAAATCAAAATCATGTTCATCTTTATTTCCATAACACTATTCTGCGACTCTTTTTATCATCGCTAAAGATTTTATTAGGACAAGTATAGAATAGGGATTGTACTGTTTTATAATTTTATAGATATACGAAAATTAACAGTATATAACTGCAAGAAGTTAAAAAGGACGGCTAGATCGATCGGCGGCAAATAATCTTTTCAACATATACAAAGACAGAGCTTTAATACTTTTAGTTATTATTTTTGATAAACAAGAAGGTTTCGGTGATAATATCCCAGCGACGTGGTTTATTTGCTACTAAATATTTTTTAATCTCTGCATCCGGGACGTCAAAGTTTGGAATATCTTTTATAACACTGTATCCTGCCTCTTTCCCCAGTTCTTGCATAAAATGTCTATCATACAGATATTTATGCCCATAGTTTCTCATCATATGATTAATAAGCTGGCTTGGAGTAAAACAATTTTCATCCATAAATTTAGAATAACGATCTCTCATAATTTCTATCATCTCACTATCTATTTGATCACGACAGTACCAAAACTTTGCAATATTTTCTATTGTGGGAGTGGCAATAATATTTATGCCGCCTGGTTTAAGAATTCGGTATGATTCTTTAAGAAATCTTTTAAATTCTCTTTTATGAATATGTTCGATCACATGAGATGAATATATTAATTCAAACTGACAATCATTGAATGGAAGTTTTTTAGTAATATTGACCGGCAAAGTTCCATAGATATCAGAATTTAAAAAACCTTTTAACTTTCGAGAGCCACTCCCTAAATGCAATTTTGCATGTGTGTATTTATTTAAATAGTTTTTAATCTTCCTTTTACGGAAAATATGGCCAAATCGAAAAAGATATAGAAATTCTCTTCCCTTGCCACCTACATATTGTTTAAATAAAGAGATGATACATTTTTGTTCCGAATCAAGAATATTAAATGCCTCCATGAATACATTATTTCTTAAAACTACATTGTTTCTTTTACAACCAGCAGGTGTATCAAGAACCCTATCGTAGAATCCAAGCCACAGATCTATGCCTCTCCCTCCTTTTAACAAATCCAATATACTGAAGCCATTTCCACTCAAATGGGTAAGTTAAATATCTTCATACACATTTTGCATACTCGTTTATCACTCCGAATTATTCATTCCAATGCTTCAATTATACTTTGGAGATAATTTATTTAATTTCAACTTTATTTTTCTTTTAAATTTCTCAAGGGTTAAGGTTCTAAGCCTATATGATAATTTTCTATACGTCAGCGCATTACTCATGTTCGTTGTAAGTTCAAGCATCTCTTTCAACACTTCTTGATATTCTTCTTTATTAACATTTTCCAGAAAATAATTAGAAGTGCTGTGGTGTCCGATATGCTTGAACATCTCGTAACTGTCATCATGCTTAATCAATTTCTTTTTAATACAATAATCATAAAGCTCTGTTCCAGGATAAGGCGTAAATGTGCATAAATTTATTGAATCCGGCTTAATTTTCCTGATAAAGCTTATTGTCTGCCTCATATCGTCAAGAGTCTCATAAGGCAGACCGGTCATGAAGAAAGTATGCACCCAGAAGTTGTATTTTCTTGCAAGATGAACAGCTCTTTCCACCTGTTCAGGAGTAATACCTTTCTTCATCAGCTTCAAAATCTTTTCACTTCCAGACTCTACTCCTAGATGAATCTGACTGCATCCGGCCCTCCTCAACCAGTAAAACACCTCTTCATCAATGGCATTAACCTTACTGAGACAATACCAACTAAAGTACCTATCTCCATATACCTCTATCAATCTCTTGCAGAAAGAGATAATATTTGTTTTTTTTGCCGTAAAGGTATCATCAAAAAACCTGAACTCTCTTACATTAAACTTGTCATGGAGATCTTTTATCTCGGATATTATATGATCCGGTGATCGAAAGACAGCACTTCGTCCCCATATTGGAACTGAGGCACAGAAGGTACATTTGAATGGACAACCCCGGCTTGCCATTATGGTAGACAGGTCAGTATTTACATAGCGTTCTATAAAGATCAGATATTTCCTTTCGGGAAAAGGCAAAGTATCCAGATCTGATATACGCTCAGAAAAACCACCATAGTACGACTCTTTCCCATTCTTAAAGCCAATACCTCTTATTTCCTTTAACTTTTCTCTGTCCGGATATGATTTAAGATATTTGAGCACCGACTTCTCGCCCTCACCAAAGAAAACATAGTCAACATTTTCCAGTTCAAGTGCCTTTTCTTCAATAATATTGACATGGGGGCCACCTGCAAGAACAGTCATTCCCAATTCCTTAGCAATTTTTGCGATCTTCAGACCCGAATGTATTGTCGGAGTCTTTAAGGTAATACCAATATATCGAGGATCCAAATCTCTAATTACATCTCGTATCTCTTGCCAAACATAATAACTGTCATCATCAACGTTCTTTGCATATTCATCCTGAGTTTCTGCCCTGTTTTTATTGTTATAGGACATAAGCCCTTCATCATAATTTGTATCTGCATCATAAACAAGCGTGTGATATCCTTCTTTGTTTAAGTGCGTAGCCAACCCCAGTATGCCATTTGGTATACTGCCGAGAGAGAACCCTTTTAATCTTTCATAGGGTGGATTGATAAATAGTATGTCTAATTTTCTTTTCATAAAAAACTAACAAATCAACTTCATAAATCTTTCACAAAACTTTTCCTGTCCCTCACTTGAAAACCAATAGATGTATCTTTTCTGTGCCTGCAGGCTTATTTGACGTATCCGTTCCGGATTCCCTAAAAGGGATTCAATTTTATCATCAAAATCACTAAAATCCCACTTTACAGATACATAGTTTTCATTGTCGATAAAAAAGTCTGGCCATGTCATAAGGTGATCCATAGAAGGTTTCAATAGAAGGCTTCCTGACAAAATTATTTCAAAATCCCTGAAACACATTTCTCCTGCTCCAAAAGGGCTGACAGCAATTTTTGCGTTTCTCAGCTCATTAATATAAGCCCGGTAGCTTACCGGTTTTGTATCGACTCCCCGGTTTTGTAATTTTTCTATAATTTTCATCCTCTGGAATGAAAGGGCTTTATTAGTATACCTACTGCTTCCCCTGAAACAAACGGATAAACGTCGCTTGCTATCGTGAGAAACAGCCTTTAGCCGGTATTTGTAGTATAGTTTTTCTTTAAGACACCACGGTATTAATCCCAAGATATTTGATACTCTTCTATTAGCAGAATATGACCCAAACCCAAGGTTCCAAGAAATAGTCAATTTATTCAGGTATTTCCTATTAATAGAGTCAAAACTTCCAACCCTTTGATCCTCAAGATTAAATTGCTTTTTATAGTAATCGGTATATATTCTTGCTCCATAAAACTGTTTCTCGTAGAGGTTTCGATCTTTTAGCAACTGTTTCTTCCAGTATTTATGAACAAACGGTAGAACCTGAAAATGAGTAGTTCCAGTACTCGCACTCGAATCTAGCCAGATTACCTGTTTGCATTTATCTTTTATCTTATCCAGAATAGACAGGACATATTCTCTATTATCCCATAATAATGAAAAATACTTGCTGTCAAGCAGGATGGCATCGCAATCATAAATACTATCTTTTATAAATTCAAAATACTTGATAGAAACCCTATGTTCTTTTAATCTGTTTTTATTAACCAATAATGGATATAAAAAAAAGTATGAAATAAAGTTTGTCGTTGTTAATATGTGAACTTTCAAGAAAATTATTGGGGCAGAATTTACAGATATAGAAGTATATTAATACCAGCTTATGTAAGAAGCTTTCCCCACAAGGACATTATTTTTTCTATAGAAAATCTTTCTTTTACTTTGGACGCTTCTTTGCTGAGTTTTACTCTTAAACTTTCATTATCTATCAGCTTCTCCATTGCTTCTTTTAAAGCCCTTCTGTCCTCAGGCGGCACAAGAATGCCATTTATTCCATCCTGAATAATTTCACCAGGTCCGGAAGGGCAATCAAAACTGACAACAGGCAAGCCACAAGCCATAGCCTCTAAGAGCGCATTCGGAAAACCTTCATATCGTGATGAAAGCACAAACAAATCAGAATGGGAGAAAATAGAAAATGGATTTTTTACTCTTCCTAAAAAAGACACTAAAGGCTCTACATTGAGCCTCCTAACATGTTGTTTCAATTCATTTTTTAAAGGGCCTTCTCCTATGATTACCAATCTCCAATCAGGGTATTGCGTGTGTAAACCTGTAAAAGCCTGAATTAAAAGATCAAACCCCTTCTGTTCAACAAGCCTTCCCAACGCAACAATACGCTTTCCCTCAGGCAAGGGAGTTTCAGGTTCTTGTCTCAAACTTTCCTTAGAGATTTGCACCGGGTTAGGAATTACGTGGAGCGATCTGTTATAATGCAGAAACCAGTCCCTAATTTCCCGGTTTTGCAACACGAGATGATCCGCCATTGGGTACAAGATCCTTCTCAGCAGATGCCAAGTCAGACCTTCTTTTCGTCGTCTTGGATCATTCCTTTCGGAAATAAATACTGGCACTGAAATAAAACGGGTTGCTAATAAAACAATCACGTTAACCGTATAAACTAAGCTGATAATATAGTCAGGTTTGGAATCATTAATCGCTTTGCGCAAAAGACATATCCGCCTAATATTATGATAAATTGCTGAAAACCACAAGGAAGATTCGCCGGCTAAATCCAGCGCTTTCCATTGAATTGGTTCAGAAACTTGAAAAAAGGACCGTTGACTACCGTCATAAGTAAGTATTGTTATTTTATATCCTTTTTTAGACCAGTAATTAGCCATTTGAAAAACTACTTTCTGGGTCCCTCCTTCGTTTAGATTAACAGTGATTAAAGTAATTCGCATGTAGCCGGGTCATGTATAAATAAATCATCAGGTGCGGCAACCAGACAGGGCCTCCACTCTGACAACAGGATGGTTTTTATATACAATAGTCTAGCAACAGAAACAAATTCTATAAAACTTTCTACCATTTGTGTTTAAACTTCAAGCTTTAAATCCTTTTAAATATGCTCCATCGTAAACAGGCTCTCCCCGGGCAACTTTTTCCAACAATTCTATCTCATAATTTACCCTGTCGTCCCACGTCCATAAGAATTGTTTTGCAAAGACCCTCATTTTATTGGAATAAGTTTTAATTGATTCCGGATTATGGGCAAGGTCAACAATTTTTCCTGATAATTCCTCCACAACATTTTTGGGGTCTAACCGAATTACAATATCGTCGGGAACTAGTCTTTCTGTTTCTTCATCAGCATGAGTCTCTTTATTTCTCCCGAGCATGATAATGCACTTTCCAGATGCCATAGCTTCCAACACCGTATTACTTAAATTTCCCAGCTTGTTCAATGAAATATAAACATCTGAGCTCAGGTAATACTCTTTGACCTTATGTAAGCTTACTGAACCAATCAATTGAATACTATTTTCAAGGCCTCTATCCGCTATGATTCTTTTAACTTTATCGAATAAACATCCCTTCCCTATTATTTTTAAAATTACATTTCTCTCGCTTTTCGCTACTCTACTGAAAGATTCAATTAGCTCTAAGATCCCCTTATCCATAATAATTTTCCCCACATATAGTAAAATGATTTTTTCTGGCTTTTTCATGGGAGGGGTGACTTTTAAATTCCAATCAATACCGTTTAGAAGAATAGTTTTTTTTGCGTTCCTTCCAAGCAGCCTGTCCAGATAAAATTCAGCGCCACTGCCATCCTGAGTACAAACAAAAAGGTTATAATTTATTTTATAAGAAATATATGTTACAAGGCTAAACAGCTTGTGAGAGGTACTCGTTGCCAGTTTCTTCTGATCCGGATAAACACCTAATATGCGTACAACAACAGGCGCAGCGAACATTACTTTTATAACTCCGGCAATGGCTATATTGCTTCTATCCGTATAGAAAAGCGTATTCTGAAAATTTTTTATCTTTTTTATGATGTAATATAAAGCACATATTGTAGTGAATGAGGCATTAACTTTACCAGAATTAAGGATATATTTATAAGGAATGATAATCAAACGGATATTATTAAAAACAATTTGACGATATTCATCGTTTACAACTGCTGATTCTTCTTTCGTCCTACAGACAATAAACCATATAAGCTCTTTGGTTGACGCCAATGTCTCGATCAACTTTGTAAATGTAGGAATGCCGGCGGGTTTCCATTGCTGTTCTTTTATCGATTCAAACATTCCTGAAAACATTCTACTTATAAAGACATATTTCATGTTTATATTTTTAGTAATATCTTTCTGATTAATACATAGATCGTGCGTCCTTATGCCAGTAATATATTTCCTCGCATGTTCCAACCTTAATATTTCTTTCATTAAAATAGTTCAAAAGCCTCTCATAGATAGCAACTCTTCTCTTTGAATTTATCCAAAAGAAATTAAGATGAAACAAAATTGATAAAACCCCGCCATAGTTTATATTATTATCAACAAACTGGAACAACTCTTGTTCCGCATTTCCATCATCCAAACCAAGATATTTCCCATCAACAAGCGTTCCATCCATAATATTTAGCGGTAAAGCTAATGTATTAAATGTTTTCTTATTTACGGGATCAAAGAGATAGTGTGGATAGCTGAAACCTGTCCTATATCCCAGGTTTTCCGCGAAGAGTAACGAATTGTCATAATCATAAGAATTTTCCTCTAATTGCAGAAACAAACTATGAACATCAAATCGCAGAGTATGGACTCTCTCTCCTATAAAAGCTGAATTAAAGTTCTCAAACCTGGCCTTATCACTTCCAAGTTCCTTTGCAAATACACTTTTATCAGAAATGTGGTGTCCAATTCCAAAACCTGATTCTTCTAATGAATTTATTGCTCCATCCACGAATAATCTGTGCTCAGTAGGATAATCAGAAAGAAAAAAGAAACTTGATACAGCGCCATGCTTTCTTTCAATATCTTTAATTATCTTAAAGTATTTCTTTTTACTCCATGTATTTTTTGCCATATCTATTAAATTGGAGAAATTCATCTCAATATATCTCCGGTTACGAAGGCTATGCTTGAAATATTCCTTAAATGGCAAATCTACACGGCAGATATCATGTGACAACGCTACATATGTACCACCACCACCAGGCAAAGATTTAGAAGGAATTCTATCTCCCCATAACCTTTCCATATAACCTTCAAGAATTCTTAAATATTCATTTACAATAGGGAGCCTGATAATATCCAATTCATATTGAAGTGTCTTTTTTAATGGAATCCTCCCTTTTTTATCTCTATCTGAGACTGAATATTCCTGCCAGCAGCTAAGAAAGAAGAATGAAGCTGCAAAGATATCAAAAGAAAGAACATTTCTCCCTATATCTATTCTTTTTTGTTTTAGGGGAAAAAGGCATGGAACATTTTTAATGTATAATATTTCCTTACTATCATACGTTTGAAAGCGAGAAAAGAAAACAAGACTTGAATCTTCCAGAATAACGTATAGGTTATTTTTGTTATTTTGTGCGCTATTAAGATGAACTGAATTTTCAGTACAGTAAATAATTTTTCTGACATTTCCCTCTAAACTGAGAGTTTTATCAATAACAACGAACTTTTCATTGAATGGATAAAGTATGTTCTCAACAGTATATTTAGCTTCTTTAAGAAAACTGTTTGGAATATCAAGGATTATATCAACGGGCATTTACAGTAGGATGAGGCGGATGTTGCATTAATTAAAAATAATCATCCAAATCACGACCAATTCAATATTACATTTGCAAACAGGGTTGTTATTTTCTTGCAGTTATAATTAAGTGATACGCAAATATCGACTTCAGTAAAGCTAGCACCTTGTTTGATGTAATTTTGTCTTCAAACTCGGGCAATTTAAATCCTGTCAAATTATATATTTTATCAACTACTCTCTTATAAGCAGGATAAAGAAAAAAAGAAAGCTTGAACCCATCCAATAATAATATTTCAAAACCATTCTTCTCCAACATCTTCTTGTACTCTAAGGAATTGTGATATTTCACAGTCTTTAGATGTGGTTTCAAGCCACGACAAGTCAGCAGCTGGTAGTATAATGTAAACAATGAATATCTTGTATGAGATGTCAACAATACTATAGAGTCTTTTTTTAATACCCTCTTAATCTCCATGAAGCCTCTATCAGTGTCTTTTAAATAGTATATTACCGAACTAGAATATACAAAATCAAAAAAATTGTCTCTATAGGGCAGGCTGTCTATGCTTGATTGCTTATAGACATATTTATCGGTTTGAATTCTTTCAAACAAATCTACGGCAAAGATGTTTTTGTATCCAAGGCTTGCGAGTTTGTATGCGTATCTTCCATCTCCACAACCAGCGTCCAAAACATTTACATCTTTATCTCGAGGAATATATTTTAGCAAATATTTTAATGTAATATCATTATCTTTAATCTTGCAGGGCTTTTTAAAAGAATGTTTCTTTTGCCATATATCCTTTATTACCTCACTCTTCATTGAAGATATTCTTCTTTGTCACCACTAAAAAACAAATCATAATGTAAAGCCAAATTAAACAACCTCAAAAGAGGCCTATGATGATCCCTTTGCAATAAAGTTATTTTTTCTTTGAATCCATCTGGAAGTATGCTTGAAAGAAAGCTACTCTTTTTAATGACATCACAAACTACCATCCCCATTTCCCCGGAAAGCCATTTTCTTATAGGTTGAGACCACCCTAGTTTGTCTTTTCTCCAATTTATTCTATGTGGCAACTTGTTTTCAAAGGCAATCCGGGCTAAATATTTTGTCCAGCCTTTCCTCAATTTATAGCAAGAGGGGACCTTATTTAAAAACGAAATTAATCGATAGTCCATGAAAGGTTGTCTTGATTCAACGCTGTATGCCATAGGAAACGAATCCATATCTTTCAAATGATTTTTTAAATTATAATTTAAACTGGTTCGAAGCGTTTCATTAACTGATATGCCAACATAATTGTCTTTTGTCACTCTTTCTGCCCTATAATCCTCATCAACTTTTATCCCAAAAGAATCCCCTAAAATGGATCCTGGATTGGCTGTGGGGTCCCTCAAGACAATGGCTCTAAGTTTTTGTTTAAATGCTAGCGGGGCAAACAACAATGACAAATAATAATCTTTACTAAAACTATGTGAAGCAAAATAATTCCTCCAATACCTATTGTACCCAGCAAGGATTTCATCCCCACCCTGTCCATCTAAATTCACTTTGAAGTTGTTCTCCTTACATAGACCAAAAGTGCTATGCAATTGAAGTGGCACAAAATCATAACAACTCTCAAAGCACCAAAGGCCATACTTACTTTTTTCTAATAGATTGCAAGGATCAGGTTCACTTTTAACATTTTTTATATTTAAATTATTTGACACGATATCGATATACACTGATTCATCATATCTCTGGTCTTCCTTATTATTATAAACATTTGAGACCGTTGACAAAAATGCTGAATCATTATTTTGCTCCTTTAATATATTACTGGCAAGATAGACGATGGATGAGCTATCCAGCCCACCAGAAAGAGCGCATGAGACATTTACATCTGCATAAAGCCTTAATTTCACAGAATCCTTTAATAAGTAGTAATACTCATCTGCATACTCTTTTAATCTCATTTCCGAAAAAGATTTCCCCTGAGATGGCAATTCTTGTTCCCAATACTTATCAAAAGACAACTCCACAGGCCTTTCATGAACAAAATATGTTGAACTATGTCCCGATGGAAAACGGTAAACCTGATCAAAAAAGGTGTACTTGTTGGCTTCACTTGGACCGTCTAGGAGATAAGAATACATTTCCATATGATTAGGGTAAAGAGGCAAGAGCGTCAAAATACACTTAATCTCTGAGCAAACAATAAAAAAATCATCATGGATCATGTAATATAGTGGCTTTACACCAAACCTGTCTCTAGATATCCAAAAGCTCTTACTTACTTTATCCCAAATCACAAAAGCCCACATACCATTAAATTTATTCTGACACTCCTTTCCCCATTCCATATAAGCTTTTATAATAACTTCTGTGTCTGAATTACTAAAAAAGCTATACCCATGTTTCTTTAGTTCACCTCTAATTTCTCTAAAATTATATATTTCTCCATTATATGTTATCCAATATCTCCCAGACTCATCACACATGGGTTGATGGCCTGAAGCAGTCAAATCTATTATGGACAATCTTCTATGTGCAAGTCCTACCGTAAATTGCTCTGAGGAGTATTGATATTTCTCCTTAGGTGTAAATATTAAATCAGATTTAATAACACTTTCAGGCGTATCATCACCAAAAAAGAGTTTATGGTAGTTGTTTTTCCTATCAAACAAGGCAAAACCTTCATCGTCCGGACCACGATGTCTGATCATTTTCGCCATCTTATTAAGCTTTTCCATGTTATGCCTGTGGTTCTTAAAACTTATAATGGCAATTATTCCGCACATATCATAATTTTAACGTACTATAGAGAATAATTAAGGAAACAAAGGATGATATTGTTGGTAATTGAATCTAAAAGCAGAATCATAACGGTCTTTGCAATTTGAATAAAAATTTCCTGTTTATGTAGCCGAATATCCTTGACCAATTTCCGGTTCTGATATCTTCTATGATTTTATGAAACAAATAGCTTAATCGATTCATAATAAGCGGAAGAGTACAAACACCATATAACAACCAGCGCATCTTAAGCCACTTCACAACTGGACTTGTCAACATAGTCATTGTCCTCAACGAGACACGTTGATCACTAGAAGCATATTTATTAAGCATAAAAAAGAGGCTGTTTATATAATTCTGCTTACAGCGTTTATAATGTTTACGATAAACATCTTCCATGTCGTCCACTATAACACCTTCTTCTCTGGCTTTTCTATATAGATCCGTTCCGGGATAAAAATTAAGTGAGTAAAAGTTTAGACGATATGGTATTGGAAAACTTGTAAAAAACAATAAAGTTTCTATCAAATCATGCTCACTCTCCCAAGGATTATCAAGGATAACGTCATATTTCGGAGGCAATATTCTATCTTTGAATTCATTTATAATCTTTACCGCCTTAAGTACTTGTTGATTGCTTTGAGAACGATTATATAGATTCTTTGAAGATTCACTACCAGATTGGATCCCCATCCTAACCTGAATTAAACCAGCATCAACTAGCATTGACAATTTTTCTTTAGAAAGTGTTGATGGAGTTACTCCGGAAACGTATAAGGGCATACCTATCTTTTCCTTGTATTTTTTGGAAAACTCCGCTATTTCCCTTACAGAACACATTAAAAAAGCATCATCATCAAAAGTTATCCAGTCAATAAAAGGCATTCTATTCTTCGCATCAAGCAACTCTTGTATAATGCTGTCTGTTCCTTTTTTCCTCACAGACTTTTGTTTGGAATACATTTTGTTGAGTGTATTATTACAGCAATAAGTGCATGAATAAGGACATCCTCTAGTAGGCATCGTTCCATAGATATTGTTTCCTAATATATTCCCTAATTGCTTTTCCATTAAACTTTCAGTCATTCTCTGAATGCGTCCATTGTTTAACGTATAGTGAGTTACATAGTCATAATCTGGATTAGGAATATCACTGAGGTCATGTATTAACGGCCGTATTCGATTTTTAATAATTTTGCCTTTATTTCTAAACCACAAGTTTTCTATATCTAAATAAGATCCTCCTTGTTCAATTTTTTTCCCAGCTCCAGCAAAGCTCCTTCACCTTCACCCAAACATACCATGTCTGCAAAATTCAAACATTCTTTGGGACGTATGGTTGGATGTATCCCACCCCAAATAACATGAACATCGAGACGATCCTTTATGAAATTGGTAACTTGAATCGCATTATCATAAAAATTAGTCATCAAAGATATCCCTATTAACCCGGCCCCTTCGGAAATATCAACGACTTCTTTTAATATACTTTTTTCATATCTTTCCGTAAAAGACATTGGCAAAAAAACAAGACGAACATCATGTCCTTCCTTTTTCAAACATGCAGATAAAGTTCTCAGCCCAAACGATTTAATATCCGGATATATTGATAGCAAAACGACTTTCATTTATAAAATATTTCTCCTACATAAAAAGGCAACCAGAATCACTTTTCCTGTACATTTTGAGCTTGACACATTTTAGAAAATATAGAATTCTTGTCTTCATATAATTCATCAAAACCACCTTCGTTCACGATCCTTCCTTCTTTTAATACATAAATATAATCACAATGTCTTATTGTAGACAGCCGATGGG
>Ga0187827_10006389_pt1 | contig 13484 bp, 13 predicted proteins | sample ETNtaG_39_FD_167969 | JGI IMG/M metagenome (GOLD analysis project Ga0187827, IMG submission 167969) | Marine microbial and viral communities from oxygen minimum zone, Eastern Pacific Ocean - ETNP2014_SV_150_PacBio MetaG (Illumina Assembly) | ecosystem: Environmental > Aquatic > Marine > Hypoxic... | reverse complement strand
CCTCACTTATGCCGCTTCGCGGGGCTTCCTCAAGAAAGGTCCCGTCGGCGGCATCGAAGCAAAATTCCGAGCCGAGGCCAAATCCCGCCAAGCCGCCGGCCTGTCTCCCTCGGGCCTTCCCGGCACCATCGCCATCGAGACGGTGGCACGTGGCGGCGGGCGCCTGACGGTGTCTTTCTGGGGAGAAACCTGGACGCTGAGTCAGCCCTTTTTGTTCGTTACCGGCGCCGGGGTGGGGGTGATATCGGCGGCGCTCGGAGTGGGTGGCGGTTTCATGCTGGTTCCCATCTTCTCGGCGATATACGGTTTGCCCATGTATGTACTGGTGGCGGCGACAATTCCTTATGTGATTGTCCTTTCCGCCGTTGGTCTGTTCACCTACGGTGTCATCATGCCGGCGCTGATCGGAACATCCATCCAACCCGAATGGGCTTGGGGATTTTTCGCCGCCGGCGGCGGCATTTTCGGCTCTTGGTGCGCCGCCAAGACCCAGCGGTTCGTACCCGAGCATTTCCTCAAGCTCATGCTCGGCGGCATCACGGGCATCGCCGGATGCCTTTATGTCATAGACTTTTTCTTCACTTTGCCGTTCCGTCTTTAGGACTTTTATAAGCATGGACAAACTACGCCGCATCCTGCCTTATTTGCCGTTTATCGTTCTCATCGCCGCTTTCGCGGTTGGCGTTTACCACGTCCGGGTTTACTGGTGATTCCCTTTGAAGGATGATTCTTACGACGCGCCAAGCATCCTACAACTATTTGATTTTACAGGTATGATCTGGTGCATCTATCAATTCCGGTTAAGTCTATGTGATGTCTATCATTTGATAAAGGGAAGCTCTTTGACAAGCTTTTCGGGCAGCCTCTAGTATCGGAAAATAGATTTTGTGGGCCCATTGTGGTTGCCTCATCCACAAGACAAACCAAGTAAAATCAAAGTATGGATTTTCGAGATAGGTAAAGTATTTCCTGTATTTTCAGGATACTTTTATAATAATTATTTGTTCCACTTAGGGAGAGCGTAATGGCCGAAGAGAAAAAACGTAGAAAAGTTACCATCAGAACCTTAATGAAAAAGATGCGCGAAGGCGAACAGATCGTCGAAACCGCCGTCTACGACTATCGCACGGCGGTGATCTGCGACCGCTTGGGTTTTGACATCCTTTGTGTTTCCGATACCGGCGGCATGATCCTGTTCGGCCACAAAAGCACCGTCACCGTCAGCTTTGATGAAGTGATGATGATGACCAAGGGGATCGACCGCGGATCGCAATACGGCATCAGGATGGTCGATATGCCTTATTGGAGTTTCCATGTTTCGCCCGAGCAAGCGGTGGAAAACGCCGGCCGGTTCGTCCACGAGGGCAACGCCGAGGTAATGAAGTGCGAGGGCAACCAGCACCACGCCAAAAACATCGAGGCCATAATCAAGGCCGGTATTCCGGTGCAAGGACATATCGGTATCACGCCCATGCGCATGCCCCAGTTGGGCGGCTTCTTCGCGCAAGGGAAAACCGTCGACCGCGCCAAGGAGCTCATCGATGATGCCTGGGCGATGGTCGATGCCGGCTGTTTCTCGGTCATGTGCGAGGTCATGGTTGACGAGGTCGTCGAGTACCTGGCCGACACCTTGCCGGTACCGGTGGTCAGCCTGGGCGCCGGCAACAAGGGACACGGGGTACACATCATCACCTCCGATCTGTTCCATCTTTATGAAGAGCACGTGCCGCGCCATTCGAAAATTTACACCGATCTCATCCCCATCATGGAAGACGTCTTCGTCCGTTACATGGATGATGTCCGCAACAAGGCCTATCCCGGACCCGAGCACACCATCTACATGGACAAAGATACCGTGCTCGAATTTGCCAAAGAGATGAAATGGGATAAAAAACTGGCGCAACTGGATAAAGCTTCTTAAAGAGCCCGTCCGGCAATGACCGCCATGCATGGGGGCCACGTTCGCGGCCCCCTTTTTTTGCCTATCGCCAGGGACGGCGGCGGAAGTGAGATTTCTCCCATGGCGGTGGAATTTGGATGCTGTCGCGCAAGAATTTGAAGGCTATCCGGGAAATGTTGTTTAACAACGTTACAACGCAATGATGCGACTCCTCGTCTTTCAACACATCGCCCGCGAACACCCCGGCCACTTACGGCAATGCCTGAGAGACGATGGCCTCGACTGGAATACAGTCGAACTCGACGCCGGCGAGGCGATACCACCCTTGGAGGATTTCGACGCCCTTTGGGTGATGGGCGGGCCGATGGATGTTTGGGACATCGAGGAACACCCCTGGCTGATCGCGGAGAAACGGGCGATCCGGTACTGGGTGCGCGAGCTTGGCCGGCCCTATCTCGGAATCTGCCTCGGCCACCAGCTCCTGGCCGACGCACTCGGCGGCATCTGTGGGCCGCAACCCACGCCCGAGGTCGGCATTCTTGAGGTGCGGTTGAACGCCGACGGACGCTCCGACCCTATCTTTGCCGGCATGCCGGCGGCGCAAAAAGTGCTGCAATGGCATTCCACGCAAGTCGTCCGGCCGCCGGACGGCGCGGTGGTCCTGGCGGGCTCAGAACTGTGCCGGGTTCAGGCGATGCGGACCGGAGCCAATGCCTGGTCGATGCAGTATCACCTCGAGACCGAGCCCGACACGGTCGGCAACTGGTGCGAAATCCCGGCATACCGTGATGCCCTCGAGGCGGCCCTCGGCGCCGACGGGCTCGCGGAAATGCAAGCCGATGCCGCCCTGAACATGGCCGACTTTTTTGCCAATTCCGAACGCCTCTATGGAAATTTCAAGCACCTCGCATCCACGGCTGGCCAGGTTTGATGGGAATTAATTTGATTTGTTATCGACAGGCATTTTCTTCGATTAAGCATGCCATGGGCACGGCAAGGGCCTGATTGGGAGTTGATTTTGACCCCCGGCGAAGTTACCGTGGCATAAGGGAATCGGCTGTTTTACATGACTTTTTCCCCATCGGCGGGCGTAGTTCAACGGTAGAACGAAAGCTTCCCAAGCTTTAGACGGGGGTTCAATTCCCCTCGCCCGCTCCAGTCGTTCTACTTCAAAAAGCTAACCGCAAAGCCGCTCGGCATGGTGCCTGAGGTGGTATTCCATGAACGAGGCGATGAAGAAATAGGAATGGTCGTAGCCTTCTTGCAGGCGCAGCTTCAGTGCTTGCCCCGAGGCGCGGCAGACTTCCTCGAAGAGGTGCGGTTTTAGCTGTTCGCCGAGAAAGCCGTCGGCCGTTCCCTGATCGATGAGGATTTCCGTTTCCAGGCCGGCGCCGCCACGGACGAGCTCGGTGGCGTCGTAGGGTTTCCAATTCTCCCTGTCGCCGCCCAAGTAGCCGGAAAAGGCCTTTTCCCCCCAAGGGCATTGCATCGGCGCGACGATCGGCGCGAAGGCGGAAACGGAAAGGTAGGCCCCGGGGTTTCTGAGCGCCATGACGAGCGCCCCGTGGCCGCCCATGGAATGACCGAAGATGCCTTGCCGGCCAGGACGGACGGGAAAGCTCTCGCCGATCAGCGCCGGCAGTTCGCCGCTGACGTAGCTGTACATCCGATAGTGTTTCGCCCACGGCTGCTCAGTGGCATCGACATAGAAACCGGCCCCGGAGCCGAAATCGTAAGTGTCGTTTTCGCCGGCCAGGTCGACCCCGCGGGGGCTGGTGTCGGGCGCGACGACGATGAGGCCGAGCTCGGCGGCCAACCTTTGCGCGCCCGCCTTGACAATGAAGTTTTCCTCGTTGCAGGTCAGCCCGGAGAGCCAGAAGAGAACCGGCCTCGATTCGGTCTCGGATTGCGGCGGACGAAACAAGGAAAAACGCATATCGCAGTCCAAAACTGCCGAGCGGTGGCCATAGACGCCCTGCACACCGCCAAAACACCTGTTTTCGCTGATCGTCTCGATACCGTTTGACATGGAAGTTCTTTATAACATTTCAAGTTCAGCCGGCGCCGGCCCGGTGCCGGTTTTTTTTTCAACATAGACAGGCCCTAAAAGGTGACGACGCCGCGGATCGATTCACCATCGTGCATCAGATCGAAGGCCTTGTTGATGTCCTCGATTGGCATGACATGGGTGATCAGGTCGTCGATGTTGATCTTTCCATCCATGTACCAGTCGACGATCCTGGGCACGTCGGTGCGTCCCTTGGCGCCGCCAAAAGCGGTGCCGCGCCAGACCCGGCCGGTGACCAGTTGGAAGGGCCGGGTGCTGATTTCCTGGCCGGCGCCGGCAACCCCGATGATGATGCTTTCGCCCCAGCCCTTGTGGCAGCATTCCAGGGCCTGGCGCATGACCTTGACGTTGCCGACGCAGGCGAAACTGTAATCGGCGCCGCCCCGGGTGGCCTCGACGATAGTGGCGACGACATCCTCGACATCCAAGGGATTGATGAAATTGGTCATCCCGAACTTCTCGGCCAACACCCGTTTGCCGGGGTTGGTATCGACGCCGACGATGATGTCGGCGCCGACCATGTGCGCCCCTTGGATGACGTTGAGGCCGATGCCGCCAAGGCCGAAGACAACGACATTGGCGCCGGCCTCGACGTTTGCCGTGTTGATCACCGCGCCGATGCCGGTGGTGACGCCGCAGCCGATGTAACAGACCTTATCAAAGGGCGCGTCGGCGCGGATCTTCGCCGCCGCGATCTCCGGCAAGACCGTATAGTTGGCGAAGGTCGAGGTGCCCATGTAGTGGAAGATGGGTTCTCCGGCCAAGGAAAACCGGCTGCTGCCGTCGGGCATCAAGCCCTTCCCTTGCGTTTCGCGGATAGCCTGGCAGAGATTGGTCTTGCCCGAGGTGCAATAATCGCACTGGCGGCATTCCGGGGTATAAAGGGGGATGACGTGATCGCCCTTCTTCAACGATTTGACGTTGGGCCCCACATCGACCACCACGCCGGCGCCCTCATGGCCGAGAATGGCCGGGAAAATCCCCTCCGGGTCTTCGCCCGAAAGGGTGAAGGAGTCGGTATGGCAAATGCCGGTGGCCTTGATCTCCACCAACACCTCGCCTTCCCTGGGGCCGTCGAGTTGGACGGTTTCAATGCTCAGCGGTTTTCCGGCCTGGAAGGCGACGGCGGCCTTGACGTCCATTGTTCATGTCTCCTTGTCGGTTTTGTTTCTGTTCATAAGGTTTCTAAAGCCCGCGCACCGTTTCGGCAATCAGCCAGTCGACGACGGCGTCAAGGGCGTCCTTGCGCTCGGCGCCAGCGGCGGTGGCCTCGGCGAAAATGGCGAGTTGATGATGCGCCCCGCTGCCGAGCTTGATGATTTCGCGGCAATGATCGACATCCTTGACGCAGTCCAGGGCTTGCGCGTCCTCAGCAACCAGCTCCAGCAGCTCTTCCAGAAGGTCCCGGCAAGGAACCAATTCACCCTTGCCGAAGTCCATCAATCCTTCATCGAAACCGTAACGCTGCGCCCGCCAGCGGTTTTCGTTAATCAGCATGGGGTTGTAGACGCGCCAGCGCTGGTTGTTGCGCCTGAGCCGGAAGAGCATGCGGATGATGCAAAGAAAGAGGGCGGCGATGGCGACGGAGTCGTCGAGAAGCGGACAGACGTCGGTGATACGCATCTCGAGCGTCGGGAAGCGGGCGGAGGGCCGCACGTCCCACCACAGCATGGAGGCGTCCTGGATCATCCCGGCCTTGGTCAGAACCGCCACGTGACGCTGGTATTCGGCGAAGGATTCAAACCGTTCCGGCAGCCCCGTGCGTGGCAATTCGTCGAAAATGCTGAGCCGGTACGACTTCAGGCCGGTGTCCTCGCCGCGCCAGAAGGGTGACGACGTGCTGAGCGCCAAGAGATGCGGAAGGAAATAGCCGGCCTGGTTCATCAGCTCGATGCGCAGCTGATTGTCCTCGACGCCCACATGCACGTGCATGCCGCAGATCAACAACCGCCGGGCCACCGCCTGCATGTCGCGGGCGAGGACGTGGTAGCGTTCCCGGTCGGTATGTTTTTGCTGTCGCCATTCGGAAAAGGGATGGGTCGAGGCGGCGATCGGTGCGAGGCCGTGTTCGCCGGCCACTTCGGCGACGGTTTTACGCAACCAGGCCAGGTTTTCGCCGGCCGCCCGCAGGGTCTTGCAGGGACGGGTGCCGATTTCGATCTGGGATTTGAGAAACTCCGGCCTGACCAGGTCCTTGGTGCGTTTTTTGCACTTCTTGAGCATGGCGGCGGGCGGGTCGCTGACCAGGTCCCGGGTGGCGCGGTCGACGAGCAGGTATTCCTCCTCGATGCCGATCGAAAAAGAGGGTTCGGAAAAGGGCATCGTCAATAGTGCTCCACCCGGTTGAGGCCATCAAGGCCAAGGATATCCTCAAAGGCGTCGCCTAGGATGGCGGCCCAGCGGGCCGTCCCTTGCGGGCTCTCCAAATGGTCCTGGCGGATCTCCACGGCACAGTTGGGCAGGCCGCCGGCGCCGCCGTGCAGGTCTATGGTATAGGCGATCTCGCGTCCCGAGTAGGGCTCGTTGTCGCCAACCAGAAGGTCGTCCCGGGCCCTCAGCTTCGCCAACAGAGGTTGCGCTAGGCGCGGATCCCTGTTCCACAGGACACCGATATCCCAGAACCGGTCCTCGCCGCCCAAGGTGGGCGTGAAGCTGTGGATGGAAAACAGCGCCGGCGCCGGTCCCTGGCGCCACAAATGAGCGAGCATGCGGGTGATGGCGTGATGATAGGGCCAGAAAAAGGATTGCGCCCTGGCTTCGCCTTCTTCCTCGCCGAGGCCCAGATTACCGGGGATAGTGACGCCGTCGCTGATTTTAGGAATGGAATAGGGATCGCCGGGCTGGCGGTTGCAGTCGATCAAGAGGCGCGAATAGCCGGCCAAAAGGGCCGGCGCATCGAGGCGTTTTGCCAGCATCCCGGTGACTTCGGCGGCGCCCATATCGTAAGCGATATGCGTCTCCACAGCATTTTCGTCCAAGCCCAGATTGCCGAGGGTGGCCGGCATGGCCGGGCTGGCGTGATCGCAGATAATCAATAGCGGCCTGCTGCCTTCCGGGTTGATGGGCTCGAAGACGGGCGGGTCGGCAGGCCCGGTCAACGGCGAATAAAGGGCATCCGTTTTCGAAATCGTTTCAAACATGCCTGAAATATAGCCCAAAATTTTCCTTATACTAAGGACGAAGGCATAAAAACGGCCCTGGCGGATCGGCAAAAATCCCTTTAAGAGCGCCCCATGACCCGGAGCAAGGAACCTGGCGCCGTTTCCAAGGTAAAGACCGGATTCGTGGCCTCGGCCAATGAGCGGACGGCGCGCACCGCCTTCGCCGTCCTCTTGGCCGGCGCCCTGGCAATCGCCTTTTCACCGATTTTTGTCCGTTTGAGTGAACTCGGCCCGACCGCCACGGCCTTCCACAGGGTTTTCCTGGCGCTGCCCGCCTTGTGGCTGTGGAGCCACCTCGATGGACGCCAGAAGCACCCGCCGCGCCGGCCTTCGCGGCCTTCCGATTACGGCTGGCTCATCCTTTGCGGTCTGTTCTTCGCCGCCGACCTGGCGGTTTGGCACTGGTCCATCCTTTTCACCTCGGTCGCCAACTCGACGCTGATCGCCAACCTGGCGCCGATCTTCGTTGCCTTGGGCAGCTTCGTTTTATTTCAGGAGCGATTCACCAAGACCTTTCTCTCCGGCATGGCGGTGGCCATGGCCGGCGTCGGCTTGCTGATGGGGGAAAGCTTCACGGTAAGCTTAAAAAGCCTTTTAGGCGACACCCTGGCCTTGGTGACGGCATTTTTCTACGCCGCCTATATTCTTGCCGTCGGACGGCTCAGGGCACGTTTTTCCACCGCCGTCATCATGAGTTGGAGCAGCCTGGCCGCCGCCTCGGCGTTGCTGCCGGCGGCGCTCCTCGCCGGCGAGGAGCTTGTCGCCTCGACGGTTTACGGCTGGGCCGTGCTGTTCGGCCTGGCCCTGATCTCCCAGGCCGGCGGCCAGAGCCTGATCGCCTATGCTCTGGCCCACCTGCCGGCGGCGTTCTCGTCGGTGAGCCTGCTGGCGCAGCCGGTAGCGGCGACGGCGCTGGCGTGGATCATCCTCGCCGAGCCCTTGAGCCCATGGCAGGGGTTGGGCGCAATGGTGACCCTGGCCGGCATCCTGCTAGCCCGCCGCGGCAGTTGGTAGGAAACGAGACAAGGAACCGGATAGCGGAAAAGTATGGTGCCGCCGCACAGAATTGAACTGTGGACCCCGTCCTTACCAAGAACGTGCTCTACCCCTGAGCTACGGCGGCCTTGAAAGTGGAAAATCGCACCTTGCCACAGGCCCATGGACGTGACAAGCGGTGTTGACGGCGGTTCGGTCATGGCGGCACCATGGCCACAAGGGACGGTAAGGAGAGATGGCTAAAAAGCAAGAACAGAAGCGCCCGCGCCGCCGCTGCGGCGGCGAGGGCCAGGCCGAGGAGCGACGGCGGCGCGAAGCCAAGGCATTGCGCAAGAACCTCCAAAAACGCAAGGACCAGGCGCGCCAAGAAGCCGGTGCCGGCGACGCCGGCAACAGCCCGCGCGGACCAGACCATCGCCGGCATTGACGATATCCGCTCATTGTTGACCGTGCCATCGGCGCTTGAGAGCGCTGGGAGCATGCTCTAAAACGGCCCAAGGGAGAGGTTGGCGGGACAACCATGGACCGTATTGTAATCAACGGCGGGACGCCGCTCGAAGGCGTCATTCACATCAGCGGGGCCAAGAACGCCGCCCTGCCCCTGATGGCCGCCAGCCTACTTACCGACGAGACGCTGGAACTTTCCAACCTGCCGCATCTCGTCGATATTTCGACCATGGCGCGGCTGTTAGGCAAGCTGGGAGTCGAGGTCGTCATAAACGGTAACGCGTCCGGCGGCCATGCCGGGCGCGTTTACGCGCTCACCGCTAAGACCGTGACCCATACCACGGCGCCTTACGAATTGGTGCGCCGGATGCGCGCTTCGGTGCTAGTATTGGGGCCGTTGTTGGCGCGCTCGCGCCGGGCCCGGGTGTCGCTGCCGGGCGGCTGCGCCATCGGCACCCGGCCCATCGATTTGCACCTGAAAGCCCTGGCCCAACTGGGCGCCGATATCAAGCTCAGCGAGGGCTATGTTGAAACCGAAGCACCCGGCGGCCTGAAGGGGGCCCATATCGTCTTTCCCATGGTCAGCGTCGGCGGCACCGAAAACCTGTTGATGGCAGCGGTGCTGGCGAAAGGGGAAAGCGTGCTCACCAATGCCGCCCGCGAACCGGAAGTGTCGGACTTGGCGCATTGCCTCAACGCCATGGGAGCCCGCATTGAAGGCATCGGCACAGATACGCTTCGCGTTAAGGGCGTTGAAAGCCTACACGGCGCGAGCTACGTGGTTATCCCCGACCGCATCGAGATGGGGACTTACGCGGTGGCGGCGGCGATCACCGGTGGCCGAATGGAGCTGCGGGGCGGCCGGTTGGAATTGATCGGCACCGTCGCCGAGGCGCTGGCGCAAGCAGGTGCCGAAGTCAGTAAAACCGCCAACGGGATCAGCGTCGCGCACCGCCAGGGAACTCTGCGAGGCATCGACGTGATGACCGAGCCCTTTCCCGGCTTCCCCACCGACATGCAGGCCCAGATCATGTCACTGACGGCCGTCGCCGAGGGTGCCTCGATGATCACCGAAAACATTTTTGAGAACCGTTTCATGCATGTTCCCGAACTCTGCCGCATGGGCGCCAACATCAACGTCCATAGCGCCTCGGCCATCGTTCGGGGGGTGCCCCGACTTACCGGCGCGGAAGTGATGGCCACCGATTTAAGGGCATCGGTCTCGCTGGTCCTGGCGGGATTGGCGGCGAAAGGCGAGACGGTGATCAACCGGATCTATCACCTGGACCGGGGTTACGAACGGCTGGAGGAGAAACTGTCGGCCTGTGGAGCCAAGATCCAACGCATCAAGGGATAATGTCGCCGCCCTCGCGCTCTGTCTTTTCCGGGACGGGTGGTGGATCTGGTTTTGATGCCAACGGCCCTTATCATCGATAAGCTTTCTCCCCTTGCACCCAGTACCACCCGGAATTCATCATACCTCCTTTTCCTCGGCGTCCCTCTGCGTCCACTGCGTTAATATTAAACGCCAAGGGCGCGGAGGGACACCGAGGGGAGGAAAGCCGAAGGGAGGCCGCAAACCGTTGAAATAGGAAAAAATCGTTTCGTGGTTCTGAAACTGGAATCACTGGCCTCAAGAGCGCATTGAAAAAGTGAAGACTGTGAAAAAAGACAATAAAAAAGGATGCCCGAAGCATCCTGCCGCAAACGGATATCTTGTAAGGAGAGGGCTTAGACTTCTATATCCAGATTTGCTCCACGGTCTTCTGATGGCGACGGCGCGGGCTCAGCATTGGAAGAACTGAAGGCACCCTCGCCAGCCTCCTCGACAAGTTCATCAACCCGCTCGGATATTTCGACGGCGACTTCGCGCTCGGATCTTTCCTGGATGGCTTCGTTAAATTCCGCCTGTTTAGCCACGACAAGGCGCATGGCTGCGAGAGCCATGTTACCAGCGACCGTGTTGTCAGCTTCTACCGACGTTACAAGCATCTTCCGTGACCCTTTCTACGGTCTAAAAAGATGAAAAATTTACATCTACGTTATTCATCTACATAGAAATTAAATAAATTGTAATATTTTTTTGCATCCGGCGGGAGGCAAAAAAAACCGGACAAGAGAGGAAAACCTGTTAAATCACCGCGACAGGCCCGGTGCCGCGCAATCGACTTTGCGCGACGCCCGAGAGCCCCCTGGTGAAGCCGTCAAAAACCCATTAACAATACCAACTTACCGCTCGGGGCGAGACCACCGCTGCTGAACGAGGTAACGTACGGTGAACGAGAAACCGGAAAGAACGCGCGCGGAAGGGCGCATGTTGGCAAGCGCGAGGCCGTTTCGGCGCCGTGCCGGGACCGCCCCGTGGCACTTTGCCCGGCCCATTGAAGCTTGTTTTTACGAGGCTGTCTAATGGTCCAACAGCTTGACATCCGGGCGGCCGATTTCGAAACCGCCTTTTCCGACCTGCTGGCGGCCAAACAGGCAAGGTCTAGCCAGGTCGATGCGTCCGTGGCGGCCATTTTAGCGGAAGTCAAAGAGGGTGGCGACGCGGCGCTGATTGCTCTCAGCAAGCGTTTTGACGGCAATGACCTGAGCCCTGAAACCATGCGCGTCGAAGCGGACGCGTTGCAACGGGCGGCGGCGGAGTGCAACCCCGACGTTTTGGCGGCCCTTGAATTAGCGGCGGCGCGGATCAGCGATTTTCACCGCCGGCAAATGCCGGACGACCTTGAATATGTGGACTCGGCTGGGCTCCGGCTCGGTTTTCGCTGGACACCAGTGGCCGCCGCCGGGATTTATGTTCCCGGCGGCACGGCGGCCTATCCTTCGTCGGTATTGATGAACGCGTTGCCAGCAAAGACAGCAGCGGTCGGGCGCCTGGTCATGATGGTACCGGCGCCGGGCGGATTGCCCCATCCCCTGGTCTTGACCGCCGCCCACATCGCCGGCGTCGACGAGGTTTACCAAATCGGTGGTGCCCAAGCCGTCGCCGCGCTGGCCTATGGCACCGAGACCATTCGCCCCGTCGACAAAATCGTTGGTCCAGGCAATGCCTACGTCGCCGCCGCCAAGCGACAGGTGTTCGGCACCGTCGGCATTGACACGATCGCCGGACCGTCGGAGATTGTTATCGTTGCCGATGGCGATAACGATCCTTCATGGATCGCCGCCGACCTTCTCTCCCAGGCCGAACACGACAGCTCCGCCCAATCCATTCTGATCACCGATGACGCCGCCTTCGCCAGCGCCGTCGACACGGCCGTGCAAGAACAGTTGAAAGCCCTCCCCCGGGCCGAAACCGCCGCCGCCAGCTGGCGCGCCAATGGCTGTGTCATCATCGTTGAAAACCTGGAGCAAGCGGTCCCGTTGATCGACCGGCTGGCTCCCGAACATCTTGAACTGACAACGGAAAAAGCGGAAATCCTGGCCGCTCGGGTCCGTAACTGCGGGGCCATTTTCTTGGGTGAGTACGCGCCGGAAGCCATCGGCGACTATATCGCCGGCCCCAACCACGTGTTGCCAACCGCCGGCAGTGCCCGCTTTGCCTCGGGGTTGGGCGTACTGGACTTCCTCAAACGCACCTCCCTTGTCAGCTGCGGCAAGGAAGCCTTGGCCGCCGTCGGCCCCGCCGCCATGACTCTGGCCAAGGCGGAGGGGCTGGACGCGCATGCGCTATCCCTGGCTCTGCGGTTGAACCGGCGCCGCAAGGGCTGAATTTTTTTACCGGCCACTCGAGCCCGACGGTGTCTGAAAAACCTAGGATCGCCAAAATTTCTTTTGACGAGCGTTCCATTGTCCGACACGGCGCGCGGTTCGAGCACGAACGCAAGTTAGCTATCTACGATCTCCTGGAAGATAACTATTTCGCTCCCATCGGTGATTTCAGGGGTCCTTTCAACCTGCGCCTGCGCGTTGCCGAGAATCATTTGGCCTTTGATGTCCGTGACCAAGCAGATGCAAAACTGACCGAATTTACCCTTTCCCTGTCGCCTTTCCACTCTTTCATCAAAGACTATTTCATTGTCTGCGACAGCTATTTTGCCGCCATCAAGACCTCGCCACCGTCCAAAACAGAGGCCCTCGACATGGGGCGCCGGGGCTTGCACGACGAGGGTGGCGAGATGTTGGTCGGCCGGTTGGCCGGCAAGGTCGATATCAACCAGGAGACGGCACGACGCCTGTTCACCCTGATTTGCGCGCTGCGCACTGGCTTGTAGGCAAGGCAAGCATGGGCAAGATTCCTTCCGAGGTCCTTTTCGCCTGTACCATGAACTCCGTGCGCTCGCCAATCGCCGAGGGCGTCATGAGGCATTTGCACGCTCGGCATGTTTACGTGGATTCGGCCGGCGCGCGCGAGGGCAAGATCGACAGCTTCGCCATCGCCGTCATGAACGAAATCGGCATCGACTTGAGCCGGCATCACTCCAAGACATTCGAGGACCTGGAGGACAGCTCCTTTGACGTCGTCATTTCCCTATCACCAGAGGCCCAGCACAAAGCCGTGGAAATGACCCGTGTCATGGCCTGCGAGGTCGAGTTATGGAACACTTTTGACCCGACTATCGTCGAGGGAAGCCGTGAAACGAGGTTGGATGCCTTCTGGCAAGTGCGCGACGAACTGACGCGGCGGATCAAGGAACAATTTCCCATCATCACCGTGGTTGACGTGTGACGTGGAAAATTATTCTCGGAAAGCACTTGACCCTGAGGCGTTTGGCCGCCACTTATACCGCCGCCGCAATTGCAATTGAGCGAGTAATGGCCAAGGAAGAAGTTCTAGAGTTCACCGGCACCGTCACCGAGCTTTTGCCTAACGCCATGTTCAGGGTGAAATTGGAAAACGATCACGAAATCCTTGCTCATACGGCCGGCAAGATGCGCAAATACCGCATCCGGGTCTTGGCCGGGGACC
>Ga0187827_10006382_pt1 | contig 13493 bp, 10 predicted proteins | sample ETNtaG_39_FD_167969 | JGI IMG/M metagenome (GOLD analysis project Ga0187827, IMG submission 167969) | Marine microbial and viral communities from oxygen minimum zone, Eastern Pacific Ocean - ETNP2014_SV_150_PacBio MetaG (Illumina Assembly) | ecosystem: Environmental > Aquatic > Marine > Hypoxic... | reverse complement strand
CCATTTATAATTAATATTTTTGTTGTCATGGATTATAATATTTAAATAAATAAGTCTTTTTTATGAATAACCTAAAAAAAATCAAAATTCAATTGAATGGTAAAAAGCGTCAAATAAAGATGGGGTATAATCTTAAAGATTTGTTAAAATTATTAAAAAAAAATAACAACAAAGTAGCCATAGAATTGAATGGTGTAATAGTAGATAAAAAAAAATACAATAAAATAATTTTAAAAAAAAACGATAAAATCGAAATTGTCCAATTTATTGGCGGAGGATAAAATATATGAAAGATGATTTTATAATTGCCAAAAAAAAATTTAAATCAAGATTAATTGTAGGAACGGGAAAATATAAAAGCTTTCAACAAAGCGCAGAAGCAATTAAAGCTTCAGGCGCAGACATGGTAACTGTAGCTGTTCGAAGAGTTAACATTACAGATAAAAAAGAACCAACTTTAATGGATTATATTGATCCTAAAAAAATTATTTACCTTCCAAATACTGCTGGTTGTTTTAATTCTTATGATGCACTTAGGACATTAAGATTAGCAAGAGAAATGGGAGGATGGAAATTTGTTAAGCTTGAAGTATTGGGAAACAAAAAGACATTGTACCCAAATATGATAGAAACAATTAAATCGACTGAAGTATTAGTCAAAGAAGGATTTAAGGTAATGGTTTATTGTACAGACGATCCAATTATAACAAAAAAATTGGAAGATGTTGGCGCATCCTCGATTATGCCATTGGCCGCACCTATTGGTTCGGGTTTAGGGATTCAAAATAAAATTAATATAAAAATAATTAAAGAACAGTCCAAAGTTCCGGTGATAGTAGATGCTGGTGTTGGCGAAGCTTCAGATGCGACCATTGCTATGGAATTAGGATGTGATGGAGTATTAATCAATTCTGCAATTGCAGAAGCTAAAAATCCAATTTTAATGGCAGAAGCGATGAAATTTGCAGTTATGGCCGGAAGAAAATCTTATTTAGCCGGCAGGATGAAAAAGAGGGAATTTGGAAATCCTTCATCACCAAAAAAAAATATAATTTAAATTTTGATTCCAGGTTTATAGTTTTTTATCGAAGGTTTTTTATAATATTTTTTATTTCTATTTTTTCGAAATAATTGTATCTTTTTACTTTTTGAATGTTTATTCATAAATTTCTGATTACTTTTATGATAAAATTTATTGTGATTTAAGTTTTCTTTTGGCTTTGTTTCAAGCTCTAGGGTTTTAATAATTTTTTTATTTTTATTTAATAATTCAATTTTATATTCAGGAATTATTAATGAATTATCATTAATAAAATTTATTTGTAGCTTATGTTTTTTTTTGCAATATGAAAGTTCATCATCAAATTGTTCTTTGATAGTTTTGCTTACCTTTTCAGCAACTTTGATATTGACATTTTTGATTTTATTATAAAGCGCTTGCTCTTCAACTAATTTGAGTATTTTAGAAGAAAAAGAATCCAGCGTTAATACAATATTCCATTGTACCGAGCTTTCTCTTAACCTTTGTCTAGACATTTCTAATAGACCAAAATTACTTATTCTTTCAAGTTGAATTCTTGCACGATCATTTTTAAAATTATCTCTCAATCTTTTTTCAACCATTCTTCTATTGTTAAAATTGAACATATCGATAAAATCTATAATTATTAATCCAGCTAAATCTCTAACCTTAATTTGTCTTGCTATTTCATCTGCAGCCTCTAAGTTTGTTGATAAGGCTGTTCTTTCTACATCAATTTCTTTTGTAGATTTTCCGGAATTAATATCGATAGAAACCAACGCCTCCGTTGGGTTAATTACTATATATCCTCCAGATTTCAGTTTTAATATTGGTTCAAAAATTTGATTTAACTTTTTTTCAATTCCCTCTTTATGAAATAAAGGGATTTTCCCTCTATATTTTTTCACGCGTCTGACACTCTTTGGCATAATTTGTTTCATAAAGTTTTTAGATTTTTGATAACCTTCATTTCCTTCTACAATTATATTTTTTATTTTTTCATTATAAATATCTCTGATTGTTCTTTTAATAATATCGCCCTCTTCATGCACCAAAGCTGGAGCTAAAGAATTCATTGCCCTTTTTTTTATCTCTTCCCAAATTTTGATTAAATTTTCCAAATCATAGTTTATTTCATTTTTAGTTTTGTTGCCCCCAGCAGTTCTGATAATCAGACCCATTTCTTTTGGAATTTTTAACTCATTGAGAATGTCTCTAATTTTTCTTCTATTAACTGGATTAAAAATTTTTCTAGAGATTCCGCCACCTTTAGGCGTGTTGGGCATCAATATAGTGTACTTTCCAGCCAAAGAAATAAATGTGCTTAAAGCAGCACCTTTTTTTCCTCTTTCATCTTTTAAAACTTGAACCAGTATAATTTGATTTGGTTTTATAACTTCTTGAATTTTGTATTTTTTTGAACCAAAGCTTTGTCTCGGTTTATCAAATTTTTTTTCTACATTTACGATCTCATTAACATTTCTATCAATTTCTTTTTTAACAGGATTTAATTCAATATTAGCTGGGCTTAACTCTTCAGCGTTATTTAGATCGGTATTGTTAAATCCATTTTTGCTATTATGAAAATCTTCATCAAGTGTTGATAGAGAATTGTTCTCCTCGAGTTTTTTACTTTCCTCTTTTAACTTTTCTCTTAATTCTTCTTCTTTTTGTTTTAGATCTCGGATATCTCCTTGTGGAATTTGATAATAATCTGGCTGAATGTCATTAAACGCCAAAAAACCATGGCGCTCTCTACCAATATCAACAAATGCTGCTTGTAAAGAGGGTTCTACTCTACTAACTTTTCCTAAATAGATATTGTTTCTAACGAGTATATTTTTATTGCTTTCATACTCATAATCTTCGATATTTTCTTCTGACTTAAGAACAACTCTAGTTTCATTTGGATGCGACGCATCAATATATAAATTTCTTTCCATAATTTTATAAATATAATCTTGATCATTTTTTCTTTTTTTTTGAATCTTGTCTTTTTATTTTTCTATATAATATTTATTGAGTAAATTCTATAACTTAGTATTAAAACCTCTAAATTAGTGCTTTTTTGCCTAAAGAATGTCAAATTTATTTAATTAAATTTAGAATGTCTGGGTTTATTAAAAAAATATCGATAGTTATTTTATCAACGTTTCTCGTATTGTTTGTGACGATATTCTTAATATTATGGGTTTTTTCAAATGATTTACCAAATTATAAGTTTCTATTAAATTACGAACCGCCGGTTTCAAGCAGAGTACATGCTGGTGATGGTCAATTTATTGCTGAATTTGCCCTTCAAAAAAGACTATTTGTACCTTTTGAAGCGATTCCAAAAAATGTTATTAACTCTTTTCTTTCGGCAGAAGATAAAAATTTTTTTAAACATCCTGGCATTGATGCCAAAGGAGTTACAAGAGCCATAATTAATAATTTTAAGAACTATCTAAAATCTAAAAGATTGGAAGGTGCATCTACGATAACGCAACAAGTAGCAAAAAATTTTTTACTTTCAAATGAAATAACTTTTAAGAGAAAGTTTAAAGAAGCTATTTTAGCATTCAGAATTGAAAGAGCTTTATCGAAAGAAAGAATAATGGAATTATACTTAAATCAAATATATCTTGGACAGGGAGCATATGGTATAGCGGCCGCAAGTTTGGAGTATTTTGATAAACCTATAAATAAATTGGAATATGAAGAGGCAGCATTATTAGCAGCACTTCCTAAGGCACCAAGTAGATATAATCCGTTTAAATTCAAAAAATTTGCTAAAAAAAGAAGAAATATTGTTTTAAAAAATTTGTATAAAAATCAATATATTTCAATTGATCAATATAATGAACTACTAAAAAAAGATATTAATCTTAAACCTAGAGAAGTTAAACTTATAGAAGAAACAAATTATTATTCAGAGGAAATCAGAAGAATTTTAAACGATCAATATGGATATGATAAATTATACAAAGGAGGTCTCTCGATAAGAACTCCTTTAGATTCCACCTATCAAGTTCAAGCAGTAAAAGCTTTAAGGGAGGGTCTTGAACTTTATGATCGTAGACATGGATGGAGGGGAGTATTGGCAAATAGAAAAGATGATTTAAATTGGTTTAGTTCAGTATCAAATTTAAAACTCGAAGAAAATCTTAATTGGAAAGTTGCTAAGGTTATTAAAATGGAAGAATTTTTTGTTGATATTGAAACTGAAGACAAAGAAATTGGAAAGATAAATTTTGAAACAATAAACTGGACCAAAAAAAGCTTCAAAGAACTCTTTAAATTAGGCGATATAATTTATGTTAAGAAAATTAAAAAAAATAAATGGGAATTAAAACAATTACCAAAAGTCAATGGTGCAATCATTGTAATGGATCCATTTACAGGAAGAGTTTTATCGTTAGTTGGAGGATTTAGCTATAATTTGAGCGAATTTAATAGAGCTACACAAGCGTTTAGACAACCAGGATCAGCTTTTAAACCTTTTGTTTATGCGCTAGCTTTAGAAAATGGATATACTCCATCTACTTTAATCTTGGATGCCCCCATGGTTATGGAGCAGGGTATAGATTTAAAGTTATGGAAACCTGAAAATTATGGAAAAAAGTTTTATGGACCATCTACTTTAAGAACTGGATTAGAAAAGTCTAGAAACTTAATGACTGTAAGAGTAGCCTTAGATGTGGGTTTAAATAAAATTATTAGTATGACGAAGAGGCTAAATATTTATAACAATCCTAAAGAATTATTTTCTATTTCTTTGGGTACAGCCGAAACCACATTATTAAAATTAACATCTGCCTATAGTACCTTTGTGAATGGGGGGAAAAAAATAATTCCTATTATGATTGATAGAATTCAAGATAGAAGAGGTGTAACAATTTACAATGCCGACAAAAGAAAATGTATCAAATGTGAACAAATATCTTACTTAAGCGATCAAGTGCCTAAAATTGAAGATAATTTTGAACAGATAATCAGTCCTGAAACAGCATATCAAATGATATCTATGCTTGAGGGCGTAGTTCAGCGAGGAACAGGAAGAAAATTGAAACATTTAAATTTAAATTTAGCTGGAAAAACTGGAACAACAAATAATAATACTGATACATGGTTTATTGGATTTACTTCAAAACTTATTGTTGGTATTTATGTTGGTCTTGATGAACCTTCTTCATTAGGGAGATTTGAAACAGGAGGAAAAACGGCTATTCCAATTTTTAAAAAATTTATCCTTAATAGCATTTCCAAACAAGATGCAACGCCCTTTAAGGTTCCAGATGGTATAGTAATGATGGTTGTGGACCCAGCTACAGGTCAAAAAGTTGGTTTTAATTCAAGAAATTCTATATATGAATCCTTTAAAGAAAAAAATATAAGCGAAGTTGATATTGAAAATAATTATAATGATTTGATATTCAATAATTCAAAAATGGGAACTAAAGAAATAATGAGATTTTACTAAAATTTATGACTGACGTCGATTTTAATCAAAATATTGAAAAAATTAAAAAAATAAACCTTAATATTAAGGGGTATCTTTGAGGCAAATAATATTAGGGAAAGAATACTGCTTTTTGAAAAAAAATCCTTAGAGAAAAATTTTTGGAAAAATAAAAACTCAGCTCAAAAAAATATCAAAGAAAAAAATTTTTTTAAAGATATTTTGAATAATTATTTAAAATCACAAAAAGAAGTTGAAAATTTGTTGGAGCTATATCAATTAGCTTCTACAGAGAACAACAAAGATGTTGTTGATGAGTGTGAAAAAAATTTAAGTTTATTGTTGTCCAAAGTAAAATTAACAGAAGCAAAATGTTTTTTATCTAATGAAAATGATAGTTTTGATAGCTATTTAGAGATTCATGCCGGAGCCGGAGGTACCGAAAGCCAAGACTGGGCAGCAATGCTTAGACGTATGTATATGAAATGGGCTGATAAAAAAAATTATAAATTAGAAATAATAAGTGAACATAGAGGAGATGAAGCGGGAATAAAGTCAGGTACTATCAAAATTTGTGGATCGTACGTTTATGGCTGGCTTAAATCTGAATCAGGAATACATAGACTGGTCAGAATTTCCCCTTTCGATTCTGGTGCTAGAAGACATACAAGTTTTGCCAGTGTTTGGGTTTATCCTGTAGTGGATGATAGTATTAAAATTGATATTCAAGAAAAAGACTTGAGAATTGATACATATCGCTCTAGTGGTGCTGGTGGACAGCATGTAAACACAACAGATAGTGCAGTAAGAATTACTCATATTCCAACTAAAATAGTAGTGCAATGCCAAAACGAAAGATCCCAACACAAAAATAAGGAAACTTGTTTTAATATGCTAAAAGCTCGGTTATACGAACATGAATTAAAAAGAAAGGATGAGAACGTAAAGAGTTTGGAAGATAATAAAACGGATATAGGTTGGGGTTACCAAATAAGATCTTATGTTTTACAACCCTATCGATTGGTAAAAGATTTAAGAAATAATTATGAGAGCACAAATCCTGATAGTGTTTTAAACGGTGACATCGATGAGTTTCTTGAAAATTCTTTATTTAGATCAAAAGGAAAAAATAAGTAAATGATTAAGTGGACTATAAGAATATTTTTAATACTGTTAGCTATTACAGTTTTTGTCTTATTTTACTTATCATTTTATGGGCTGGAAACAGATTATTTTAACCCAACTATTCAAAACAAGGTTAAATTCATTAATCCCAGACTTGATTTAGAATTTCAAAAAACAAATATTTTACTAGATTTAAAAAAATTAGAATTAAAAATTAAAGTTACAAAACCAAAAATTAATTTTAATAATACATCAGCCGATCTAAGTAAATTAAATTTAAATATATCTATTAAATCTTTATTAAAAAATGAATTTGCATTACAAAATGGAGAAGTTGGATTAGGAAAAACTGATATAAAACAACTCATTGAATTAACAAATCAAATTAAACCATCGCCTTTTTTATTTCTTGCAAAAGAAATTTTTAACAAAGGCCAAATAGAAGGAAAATTAAAAGTCAATTTCGACACTGCGGGCAAAATTAAAGATGATTACAAAATTACAGGTTCAATATTTAGTTTTGACGCAAAAATACTTAAGAAATTCAATATAAACAAGGTTAATGCGAAATTTGAACTATTCAAAAATAATTATAGTTTTTACATAGTAAAGGGAAACGTTAACGATATTGATTTAGCAAATAGTGAATTTGAGATTAATAAAGAAAATAAAAATCTTAATGTAAAAGCAAATTTGGTCTCAAGAGCAAATTTAAAAAATATTCAAAGTACTCTTGATTTGTTTCAAATTAATCTTCTTGAAGCCAAGGTAGATAAATCTGAAATTTCTTTTGATCTAAAAAGTTCAATAAGTTTTCAATTGGAAAAATATATAAAGATAAAAAATTTAAAAGTCGATGGAAATGGAAAGATTCATTTATTGAATATACAACACAAAATAGATACTTCAAAACTAAAAGAAATATTTACTAATTACAATGATTCGTTTCAAATTGCAGATTCAGAAATTAATTTTTCATTAGATGACAACAAGCAGAACATTGAATTAAAAGGTTTAATTAATCTAACAAATGAATATGAAAATTTTCAATCAAAAATAATTTTTGATAAGAAAAAAAATAATACAGACTTTGAAACAAAAATAAATATTAACTCTTCAATTATTAGATTACCAATTCTTAACTATAAAAAAGAGGCCAATGATCAAGCCAGTTTGAGACTTAAAGGAAATCGCAAAAAGAACGAAGGATATAATTTTGAAGTTGTTGAATTTAAAGAATCCAATAATTTGATTTTAATAAAAAATATAAAGTTCAACGAAAAAACTCAGGTGAATAATTTAAAAGAGTTAATTGTTCGAACCACTCATGAGGACTTAATAAATAATGATTTTAAATTGATAAAAGATAAAAAAATAAAAATTCAAGGTGAAATATATGATGCAAGACCTTTACTAATATCTCTTAATAAGGAAGATAAAAGAAGGTCATTAAGTAGAAAATTTAATAGTGAATTATTGGTTAACTTTAAAGAAGTAATTACTGATAAACAAATCAATTTATTAAAATTTTCAATGATTTCAAATATTAAAAAAGGAAAACATGAAAAATTTACTGCGAAAGGCGAATTTTCTGAAAATAAATTTCTGGATATTTCAATGTCCTCGTCAGCTGATGGGAAAACAAAAATATTTCAATTATATTCTGATAGAGCAGAACCATTTATTAGAAGCTATAAATTTATAAAAGGATTCAAAGGTGGAACATTAGAGTACGAATCTATTTATGACGACCAAGGTTCAAATTCAAATTTAAAAATTTCAAATTTTAAGGTTTCAAAAGTACCAGCCTTGACACAACTTCTTACTCTAGCCTCTTTGCAGGGAATTGCCGATACTTTAACTGGAGAAGGCATTAGGTTTACTGAACTAGAAATGGACTTTAATTCTAAAAAATCTAAAAAAAATGTAATTAACATTGAGGAATTTTATGCAATTGGTCCAGCTATATCATTATTAATGGAGGGATATATAGTAAAAAAAGAATTAGTCAGTCTGAGAGGAACTTTGGTTCCCGCAAGAACAGTTAATAAAGTGATTGGCTGGATACCAGTGGTTGGGAAAATTTTAATTGGAAACAAAGTTGGTGAAGGTGTTTTTGGAGTTAGTTTTAAAATGAAGGGCCCACCTAAAGATATTAAAACCACAGTGAATCCAATTAAAACTTTAACGCCGCGTTTTATTACAAGAACATTAAAAAAAATGAAAGATATGAAAAAAAAAAATGACAATCAATAATTTAGATAATTTTAACTATCACATGGTGCTTTTTGCCGTGTGAAAGTTTGAGGAAATTTTCTTGACCGAAATTATTTAATGAAATACTGAATTTATCGTTTTCAATAGTTTCGTTGTTAACTTTTATCCCTTTATTTTTAATCATTCTTCTAACCTCGCTTTTAGAACTTGATAAATTAGTAGATGTTACAAGATCAATTATATTTATACCATTAATTACTTGTTTTTTTTTAAGAACTAATGTTGGCAAATCACTTCCAACAGATTTTTTTTCGAAAGTATTTTTAGCTGTTTGTTCAGCTTTTACAGTAGCAGCTTTGCCGTGTAACATTAATGTGACTTCATTTGCCAATATAATTTTTAATTGATTAATATTTTTATTTTTTAGTTCTTCTATTCTCTCTAGTGACAAATCTGTGAACATTTGAAGAAACCTTAACACATCCTTGTCATCAGTATTTCTCCAAAATTGCCAGTAATCATATGCAGACAAAAGTTTCTTATCCAGCCATACAGCTCCTTTTTCCGATTTGCCCATTTTTGAACCTGAGGCTAGAGTAATGAGAGGAGTTGTTAGTCCAAAGACTTGTTTGTTGGAATGTCTTTTAATTAATTCTACTCCATTAACAATATTTCCCCATTGATCTGATCCTCCAATTTGCATTAAACAGTTTTTGTTTTTATTAAGCTCAAGAAAATCGTAAGCTTGTAAAATCATATAATTGAATTCCATATAACTTAACGAATGTTCTCTCTCTAATCGTATTTTAACACTATCAAAACTTAACATTTTATTAATGGTGAAATGCTTTCCTATTTCTCTCAAAAATTTTATATAATTTAATTTTCCAAGCCACTTGTAATTATTAATAAATATTGGTTTTGTTTTTTTATTTTTTGTTTTTAAAAAAATTTTAAAAACTTTTTCGATATTTTTTATATTTTTTTCGATTGTTTTTTCAGATAAAATTTTTCTCGTCACTTCTTTGCCCGAAGGATCACCTATACGCGTTGTACCTCCACCTAATAAAACAATTGGTTGATGTCCGTATTTTTGCAACAGTCTTAAACACATTATTTGTAACAAACTTCCAACATGCAAACTTGAAGAAGTACAATCAAATCCAATATATGCTCTAATTTTATTTCTATTCATCAATTGTTCTAATTCGTCAGAATTAGTGCATTGATTAAAATAATTTCTTTTTTTAAATTCAGATAAGTATGAATCTTCCATATTTTTTTAAAAACAGTGTAGAATCAATATACTTGATTTAATTTAATTAAAAAATACATATGAGTAAAAGCTATTACAGTCTAGGTTTAATGAGCGGAACATCAATGGATGGTGTTGATGCATCAATAATACAATCAAATGGAAAGTCTAGATATAAAGTAATTTTAGACAAATATTTTGAATATCCTAAGAGTATTTATAAAAATTTAACAACTCTAAGAGATAAAATTAAAGGCTCGAAAGATCTTAAAAAATACCAAAAACAAATAAATTCTGTTGAAAAAGAAATAACAATTTTTCACGCTAAAGCGGTTAATGAAATTCTAAAAAAAACCAAAGCAAACGTAGATTTTCTAGGATTTCATGGCCAGACTATTTTTCATAATGCAGAAGAAAAAACCACTAAACAGATGGGAGATGGAAAACTTTTATCAAAACTTACAAAAAAAACTGTAGTTTATGATTTTAGACAAAATGATTTAAAAAATGGAGGTGAAGGGGCTCCATTAACACCTATCTTCCATCAAATGTTGGAAAAAAAATTTAATATTAAACCAGTAAGTTTTTTTAATATAGGCGGAATATTAAATAGAACAACCATTTGGGATAGTGGAGCGCTATCAGCAAAAGATGAAGGTCCAGGCATGTGTTTAATAGATAAATGGATAAGAACTAATTCTAAAAAAAAATATGATGTGAATGGAGATATAGCCAAGTCTGGAAAAGTGAATGAAATAGTTTTAGATCAATATTGGGATACCTTTCGAGCTTCCAGTCCATATAAAAAATCATACGACACTAGTGATTTTGATATCTCATTTGCTAAAGGTTTATCCTTAGAAGATGGAGCTGCAACATTAACTCTTTGTATAGCTAATATGTTTATTGTAAATTTTAAAACTAATGAAAAGTTTAAAGACTTATCAAAAGAAAAAACAATTTTATGTGGAGGAGGAAGAAAAAATAAATTTTTAGTTGATGTAATTAAATCTTATAATAAAGATGTAAAACTTATAGATGATTATGGGATTGATGGAGATTTTGTTGAGTCCCAAGCTTTTGCATATCTAGCTATTAGATCTTATCTTAAGTTACCAATTTCTTTTCCCGAAACTACAGGTGTAAGTGAGCCTTGCACCGGGGGAACAATGGTAAAAAATTTCTAATATAGAGCAGATTCTTTTTTGATATATTTATCTAATATAAGGGATAGTTCTTTCTCTTTGTTTGAAAAAAAGTGATTAGCTCCCTCTATTTCCTGAAAATCTACTTTAATTCCAGTCTGTGTAGATAATCTTTTATTCAATGAATTAAAATTATCTAAAGGAACCAATTCATCGTTTTTTCCATATACCATTAGTCCAGAAGCAGGACAGGGTGATAAAAATGAAAAATCATAAATATTAGGTTGAGGAGATACAGCGATAAATCGATTTATTTCGGGTCTCCTCATTAATAACTGCATTGCAATCAATGAACCAAAAGAAAATCCGGATATCCAACATTGTGAATGATCCATATTTCCTTTCTCAATCCAATCCAAAGCCGCTGCGGCATCAGATAATTCTCCTTGTCCATTATCAAATTTTCCATCACTTCTGTTAACTCCTCTAAAATTAATTCGAAAAACAGAAAATTCATTTTTTAAAAAAGTTTTAAAAATTTCAAAAACAATTTTGTTATTCATGGTACCGCCGTATTGAGGATGTGGATGTAATACCAAAGCAATAGGTGCGGTCTTTTTTTTATTTTTGAAATATTTCGCCTCTATTCTGCCAGAGGGTCCCGGAATAAATAATTCATTTACTTTATTAACCATATCAATATTGATTATTATTATCTAAAAGAAACTAGGTTTTATAACATGTTCGTGAAATTTGTGAGCAATTTTATTTTTAAAATTTAAAGTTGACTAATTTACTCAGGATAATATAAATTGACCATATTTATTAGCAATAATTCAATTATTTGTATCATGAAATTAACTAGCAAAGGAAGGTATGCAGTGATGGCAATGGCTGATCTTGCAAAAAATGAAGATTCAAGACCAGTATCTCTTAAAGAAATTTCATTAAGACAGGGAATATCAATTTTTTATTTAGAACAACTTTTTTTAAAGTTAAAACTGAATAGTTTAGTACATAGTACAAGAGGACCACGCGGAGGTTATGCCCTATCAAAATCTCCAGATCAAATAAAGTTATCAAGTATTATTTCTGCAGTTAATGAAGAAGTTGAAACAATAAAATGCAATAAAAATTCAAAAAAAGGATGTAACGGAAAGTTCGCTAAATGTATTACACACAGTCTTTGGAATGAATTAAGTACCCATATAAATTTATTTTTCGAGGGAAAAAGTTTAGAAGATGTCTTAAATTTAGAAAAAAATTTTTAGGGAATGAAAAATTAAATGAAACAATCAACAGTTAATCCATCAGAGGAATATAAATATGGTTTTACAACTGATATTGATAGCATCAGAGCGCCCAAAGGTTTAAACGAAGATATAATTAAATTTATTTCTAATATTAAAAAGGAACCAGGTTGGATGTTAGAATGGAGATTAAAGGCCTATGCAAGATTAAAAAATTTAAAGGAACCTAATTGGCAGAAACCAAAATATCCAAAAATAAACTATCAAAATTTATATTATTACTCAGCACCAAAAAGTTCGGAAAATAAACCTAAAAGTCTTGACGAAGTAGATCCCAAATTAATCGAAACCTATAACAAGTTGGGTATTTCACTAAAAGAACAAGAGAAATTAAGCGGAGTAGCAATAGATGCTGTTTTTGACTCGGTGTCAGTAGCAACTACTTTCAAAGACAAGCTAACCGAAAAGGGAATTATATTTTGTCCAATCTCAGAAGCAATTCAAAAACATCCTGATTTGGTAAAAAAATATTTGGGTTCTGTTATTCCGATTACTGATCATTATTTTGCCACACTTAATTCAGCAGTATTTACTGACGGATCATTTGTGTATATCCCTCAAGGGGTGCGTTGTCCTATGGAATTATCAACGTATTTTAGAATCAATGCATCAGAGACCGGACAATTTGAGAGAACTTTAATTATAGCAGATAAAGGAAGTTATGTTAGCTATTTAGAGGGCTGTACGGCTCCAATGAGAGATGAAAATCAGCTTCATGCAGCTAACGTTGAATTAGTTGCTCTAGACGATGCAGAGATTAAATATTCAACTGTGCAAAATTGGTATCCAGGAGACAAAGATGGAAAAGGAGGAATTTATAATTTTGTAACAAAAAGAGGAGCCTGTAGAGGTAAAAATTCTAAAATTTCTTGGACACAAGTTGAAACTGGATCGGCGATTACTTGGAAATATCCAAGCTGCATTTTACAAGGAGATAATTCAATCGGTGAATTTTACTCAATCGCTATTACTAACAATC
>Ga0187827_10006379_pt1 | contig 13498 bp, 15 predicted proteins | sample ETNtaG_39_FD_167969 | JGI IMG/M metagenome (GOLD analysis project Ga0187827, IMG submission 167969) | Marine microbial and viral communities from oxygen minimum zone, Eastern Pacific Ocean - ETNP2014_SV_150_PacBio MetaG (Illumina Assembly) | ecosystem: Environmental > Aquatic > Marine > Hypoxic... | reverse complement strand
CTTTTCAGAAAAGTCATGAGTCATATTCAAAAAGTAGAAAACAACTCTGAGTGGTTTAATGAAGATCTAATGACACCAGAGGCTATTAATGAAGTTAGCAAGATTCAGAATTTCCATTCTGTTGGTAATCGATTGATGAAGCTTTGGGCCCATAGCCCTGCAACTGCAAATTTTAAATATGTAAGTGGTCAAATGGATATGCTTATACGCAAGTATGTTCTCCATAGAATCCTTAAACCTAAGATAGAAGGTTCTTTTAAAGCCATTGGAACTCCATATGATGAATATTTACAAGTAAGACATCAGATCAAATATGGTGAATATATGTTGCATGAAGGAGCAGGGAAAAAAGTAATAAAACTTGACGCTGAAATGCAGAAAAAATTAGGAACAAAAGAGAAAAAGATTACACTAAGACGATTATGGGATGTCTATGGAGAAAAACATCCAGATATATTTGAACATGTTATAGCCAGGGTACCAATTGATTCTATAAGTGGTATAAGAACTCTGCAATTTAAAGGATTTACAAAGGAAAGAGGGACAGGAGTTATCTTGCATCCAAAGGACATGGAATACCTTGGAGGCATGGATCTTGACATTGATTCCGTATTTATATATACAAAGACATCGAAGGGATTACGAGAAGGACTTCAAAAGAATAGGAATGAACATGAGGTAAAAGGCAAAACAGAAGAAGCAATTACTAAAGAAGCAAAAAAACAATATGTTCAAGAAGCAGACCCTGAATCCGAAATTTTTAGTGGGATAAATCCTCAAGACCGTATACAGCAAGGTGTTCTTTCTCAGAGATCAAGTAAACATATTGGCGAGGTAGTCCATGCGAAAGGTAGAGTACATGCTCTCTTTTCTCTTTTAAATGATAAGGGTAAAACAAAAAAAAGAGGCGTAACAAGACTAAGAATAGTATTAGATAAAAAAACTCGTAAAGGTATAAACAAAAAACATGGAATTAGTGACGAAGAAGAACTCTATCTTGAAATAACCCCTAATGCTGATAGTGGAAAAGGCCTAAGAAAACTTTCACGGTCATTAATGAACATTGTTGTTGATAGTCCGCAATTTAAAAATGTTAATTTAAAAACTGGTGATTACCAATGGGAATTAGTAAGAGCAGCTTTTAAAGATATAAAAATTGTTGATAGCAAAGGTAGAGTTATTCGTTCTGATATTTTAAGCGAAGGGAACCAGGCATTAAAAGGTATTTTTAGTGGAACTATTTACAAAGATTTAATGGATGTCAACGATGCTTTAAGAGGATACGGTTTTGGGCCTAAAGGAGAAAAGATAACATATAACCTATGGGATCCAGGTGAACGAAACATTATAAAAATTGCGAGGCAACTTGTTGATCGGGCCGAAGCAGAGGGCTTGGACATACCTGGTTCGACCATGGTCCAAGCCCGAAGACTTGCTGAACTTGATGCAAACTTCTCTGTAACAAATTGGATAAGTCCTGAAAAAGTTCAGAAGCTAATGGAACAATTTAAAACCTTATCAGAATCAGGGAATAAGACGCTAAGTAAAATCCTATTAAAACAATACAATATGGATAAAAGAAAGTTAGAAGATTTACCCGAAGGAACCTCAACAGAAAAAACACAGAAGCGTGATTTTCTAATGGATCGTTTAACAACGCTTGTATCTATAAAACGATTACTTCAGAAATCCAAAGGATTATCAGATGAGAAGGTATTTGAAATTGTTAAACAAGCAAATATACTTAGAAATGATTATGCCTTATTAATTGCAAAAGCAAAGCAACGTCAGATCAAATACCAGAAGTTTGTATCACGCAAAACATCTATTAATGAAATCAATGTTAAAATAATCGAGCAAAGTAATAGTATGTCTTCTGCTGAAAAAGCATTTTTCCATGAAGTCCTGCTTTCAAATATATATAGACACCAGCATAAAGATTTTGGGGAATATAAAAAATCACTACTTGCAAAGAAGATAGCAGCAAAGAAAGCAGGTAACCAGGAAGAGGTTGACAGATTTGATTTTGCTTTAAAGAACGCAGGAGATTTGTGGAACAATACTTCCTTGTTATCAATTGGTTTGGGTTCCAGGGCAATACCATCATCTACTATTGCATCATGGGGAGCAGATTTAAATAGATTAGCAAAGCAAGTTGGAGAAAAAGGAAATACTGGTACAATAAAAGAAATCTTAGGATTGTCAAAGTCCACTTCTAAATCTACAGCAAAGCTTAGAGAGGTTGACAAGGCTTTAAACCAAAAAGAATCCAACGACTTTGTAGATAAACTAATGTTAGCGTATTTTAAAGAGGTTCCAGATACAGCAAGAACAAGAAAAGCAAAAGAGTCTTTCAAAGAAGTTCTTAGAATGTTCCCCGATATAACTCCTAAAAACTTTAGAAAACGTTTTGCTGGTGTTCTTAGTCAAAAATTTATTGCTATGAACTTGCCAGGTATTAGCAAAACACCTGAAGCAGCAAGTTTAAATGAACTTGAGTTCTTTAACAGGAGTATGTTAAGCATAAAGCAAGGAAATTGGGTAGATCGGATGCTAAAGCTCAAAAAGGGCGATAAACAAGGGAATCTGGTTTGGAACAAGGTCTATACTTACCTTTTTCCTGATACAATAGCAGAAAAGCATCAATTCTCAGATTTAGTATGGATGCCAAAGAAAACTCATGTTGTTTATAAGGATGGTTTGGTAACAAAGTCTAAAGAAATGGATGTAATGATACCAACTTCGCACATGGGGTTCATAGTAAAACTTGAAGACATTGTTTTACAGAAAAAAGAATGGGCAGAAAAGAACTTAGAAGAAACATACAATGAAAAAACAAAGTGGATGGCTAAGATAGAGGACCGTGTTGCAATAGAAGAAGCTGTTGTTCAAATAATGGATCTAAGGGCACGCCCAGATATTGAACCAGGGCATGCGAACATTGAAAGAGCAGCAGAGGGACAAAAGTATTTAGATAGTTTAAAAGGAAAAACTTTTTCCATAGTCGAAGGAGAGAAAGTCAAATATGTAGACATCGAATATATCCAGAAGAAAATGGAAAAAAGTATTAAAAATATTACAGATCATATATCTGAAGAAATAATTCATGGTAGCGAGAAAACCCGTAAAGAATTTGGAAAATATTTTTATGAATCAACGAAAAAATCCCGTGATAAACATGGTTACCTTGATATCCAGGATTATATCACAAGACACATAAGCAACCCAATATGGGAAGGTAAAATAGATGGACTAACTGGAGATAGATATACTCTAATGTTTATGAAAGAAGTGGTTAGACATGTAACAATTGGTAACTATTTGCATGGGGGAACTCGGATAATGGATCTACCTGCTAAACAACGAGCTACAATGATGAAGGCATTATTACAACGTGTCAAAAGAGAAGACATTGGATATATACCAGAAAATTATTTTCCTGGCAGAGAACACCTTAAAGCTGAAAAGGAAGCGTATTGGAAAGCAAGAGCATTAAAAATGGCTGAATCAGGCATGAATGCCAAAGATGTTGCCTTGAACATGTTGAAAGAAAAGAACGATGACCTTTATAGAACCTCTGAAGACGGTGGTGTTTCAAGAGACATTGTAGATGTTTTAATGGGTAACACGAGTTCTACTGCAAGAATTAAAGAAGAACTTAGATTTAAACAAACAGGCCAAAAGAGAATGCCTGGTTCTACCAAAGGAAGAAGCAAAACAAATCCAATACCAGGAGGCAATACACAGTTTGAAGCTCTTCGTAATTATATGTTAGAAAACACCAAAGCTAAGTATAACCTTATGATGGCATTATCATCCTGGAGAACCATCAATGCTTTTGAATCAACAAATGCAATGGGGAAACAAACAAAGCATTGGGGTTGGTTTATGAGAATGAAAGCCAACGCCTCTCTTGGCTATCCATCTGTTATCCCTGAAAAATGGGTGAACGACCCCAATTTCAAAATTAAAAAAACTCTATGGTATAAATTCTCTGATATGGCTATGAAAAAAAGATTAGATGGCATATCAAAAGATTTCTTTGGTGGAAAAGAATGGTTTACAGATGATACTGAACTTTATCAAAAGATGGCCCACTTTGCTAACCTTGAGGCCAAATGGTCTATGATGACACTATTAGCATCAACAAGAACCATGACTAACAATATGCTTGGTGGATCTGTTCATAGTATAATCAATGCTGGGGTACGTCCGTGGATGGACGCAGGAAAACTTGAGCAACTTAAGGCAAGGATACCTTTAGCAAAGGGCGACGATCCAAAGCTTGACCGAAACTGGGAATATTTTACAAACATGGCTGAGTCACATGGTGCCACAGAATCCTGGTTAAGAGCAGAGTTAAAAGCAAACCCTATGTTTAGATCCCAACAGGGGAGTCGGTTTATTAAAGAACTGATAGACAACATGAAGAAAAACAATTGGGAATCTGACAAAGCAACTGTTATGGAGATGGCTCAAAGACATGGTTATTCTACAAAAGTAATGGAAGCAGCAGGTTGGTTCATGAAAGTAACTGAGGCCAGGTTAAGACGTAGATCTTTCTTTGCTCATTATCTAAATGCTATGGATGTTTTAGAAACCAATAAAGTTAAATTTAAAAGAGATGATCCTTGGTTAATTAGATTTGCTATGGAAGGTGTTAAAGGGACACAGTTTATTTATAACAATGCCAATAGACCTCTGTTTTCCACATCTAACTTTGGTCGTGTATTTTCCAGGTTCCAGATTTGGACATGGAATTCAATAAGATTTAGAAAAGACATTTATAAACAAGCAAAAGCAATGGGCTTTAGTCCTCACTCTAAAGAGTTCGATAGGTATAAGCGTATGGTTATGGCTGATATGTTTATGTTTTCATTGGCATCAATGTTTCCAGCGACTATCTTCGAAAACAACATGCCAGCCCCTTGGGCACAACTTCAAGATCTCTCTGCTGTCATGTTCGGTAGCGAAAGAGAACGAGAACGTGCTTTCTTTGGTACATTGCCTCCAGAGTTATCGTGGATCCAGGCAGTGTCTCCTCCTTCAGCCAGGTATATTATGCAGCCTATTGGTAACATGATGAAAGGAGATTGGTCAAGGTTTTCGTCTTATCAGGTATGGACTTGGTTTCCTTTTGGAAGACTTGCAAGATCAGTCGTTGGACCTAATGGAGTGTTGGAGAACCCGATGAGTGCTATTAACACACTCACTGGATTGCCTCAGTTTCAATTGTCGCAAATAGTAAAAGAGAATCGTAAGGAAAAAGCAGAAGAGAATAAAGAAACCGAATGATAAAAAGATTAATCTTAGAGATCTTAGAAAAAATTTTCAACCAAATTGGTAAAAAAACAGGTTGGTATTTGAACTTGAGTATTCATAAACCAGGGTAAAATTTTTTTATAGAAATTTGACAAAAAAACCGAGAGGAACAGTGGTTGATCTGATCCCCTCGGCTGGTGTTTGTTAAACAGTAGGAAATTTAATTTTTACAATCCGAACAATTCTTTTTTATTAAACCCCACTTGGGCCAATTAATTAATTCGTATTCTGTCTTTTCTGCTTTCTCTTTTACCTTGTTACATACTGGGCAATGAAAGATTGATACGTGGTTCTTCTTTACGTTCTTGTTTAGCTTGGTAGTTCGCATGATATGTGATCCTATGCTAATCCAGTTATATCACCTTTATTTACTGGAGTTTTGTTTACGAACTTTCTCACGGTAATGAATTCTTTATCAATACCGGTTCCTTGAGCAATCATGTTTTCTATTAAATCAATAATTACTGGTGGATCTGCTTGTTCCATAAAGTCATGTGGAATTATGATTTCCACCTCAACTGAATATTCAACATCTCGTTCGTGTTTAATCATTGCCTGAGAACCGTCACTTTCCGAGTTGGTTTCCGAGGAGGTGTTCGAGGACATGGAGAAGCGATAGAGTCCTCAGGCTTTTAAGTATATAAGGGTAGTGAAACATTGTTTGAGTTTAGTTTGCCAACCTATCAATTATATTTTTCATTTGAACAGTATAACCACCGTTTTATTAAAACAGACACAGTTAGTTTTGTTCCTACCCTTGTATGTTAGTTTGTTATTTATCGGATATTTCAAACTTTTCATATAAATCTTCAATAGGAATTATAATAAGTTCTATGGAATTTCTTAACATCTGCTTATTATATAACGCTACATCAGATTTTTCTATTTTGAATTTTCCTGGATAAGTTAGATTGCCATACTTATCTTTATGACTTATATTAACAATACATGGCAATCTAAATTCTGCTATTCCTATAGCACGAGTTTTTTTACCACCATCCCAAATTGGTGTTTTTATTGTGTAATTATTCATTACAAAAATATAAAGGAGCCAATGGTTGCCTAACCATGGTTGACGACACCCGATTTACACTAATTAGCATTTGATGACTCCTTTAATCTGATTATCTGACCTGCTATATAGACCATGCCGTCCAAAATCTCTTCTAATGATTCCTGGATTAAATCCCTATTATCATCCATAGGTAGATCTTGTCCGTATGTTTCCTGTCCATGGTCTAATCTGTCAGATATTAATTGTTTAATTTTATTGTTGATTCCACTCATTATACATCTCTATGAAAAAGTCTAAAGGTATCAATACTTTGGTTGTCCCTCTGTCTTCTCTTATAAAGACCGCATGACAATTGCCAAGTTCTAAGAATTTGGGTAAAGCCTTTCTTCTTTTAGCTTGGATATAGAAATTGTCGTTTACAATAACATCGACATCTTCTTCAACACCCAGACTTTTTCCATTACTTCCCCAAGCTTTGACTGCCTTATGGTTTTCTTCTCTAAAGAAAGTTTCAATTTCTTTCTCAAATGTATAACCTTTTCTTTTAGATTTACTACTCACAGTTTTGACAATCATGGCCGTTTCGTTCTTCGGCCTCTTTACTTATGTCCCGTATTTGCTTAATAGCATCTTGGCTTGTGTTGAGCTGGGAAGTCATTTTGTCTACAAGTTTATCGATTTCTTGGATTGTTGACCTTGGCGTATCCGTAAATCTTACGATTCCTCGATACTTACGCATTGAATCCAATATAAGTACGCTTTCGTTTTCTGTTAACTTTGCCATTTCTATTTATCCCAAATTGAGAGTTGTAATGATATTTCGCAAGGCATAATTCCAAATCCTAAGGCTAAATGTTTACCTCTATTGGTTGATTCTGTCAGAGTAAGGTTAAATATCTTTAATATACTGAATCTAATTACACTTGTATCTCCGACTACTTGCTTATCTACGTTGAATATTTTCATGTTATCTTTAATCTTTTTACCTTCGGTACAATTGCATATCCGACATCTCCATCGTTCATACATACGTGTTTTCTAAGTCCAGCTTTATCAAGTTGAATAACTATACCTTTGAATTCCTCTGGAACCCTATCTTCGTCAAGTATATCTAAGCTGCCACTTGTTTGAAAAACAGTAAACTTATGTCCATTGTTTTCAAGGGTAAACTTGTTGTCACCAACCTTTTCACCTATGTTTTCAACAGTTGTGATCAATAGAGATTGAAGGAAATCATATACTTTATTTATAGATTTTTTTCTTCTGTTTAATCTTGTAATGAAATCTTTATGAACGTCTATTTCAGCTTTTATCAAAGCCTCATCGGTTTTTCGTTTCACCATTACTTCTTTTATGTTAAGTTGTTTCTCTTTAATAGCAGCACTTACTTCGACGAGTTTATCAAAGAGTAAGGCGTTGAGTTCAGATTTTTCATCGCTCATCTGGAGGTCTAAGTCGGTATCAATATATTCATCGATTAATTCCAGGGTAGTTTTGTTTTTAACCATTTGTTATCCCTTTATGTTGCTATAAATCTAAATGTTTCTGGTTCAAATCTTAGTTTAGTTTTGAATCCATTACCATCTCTGACTTTTAACGAATTAAATGTTCTGACCATATTTATGGGTCGTTGTCTGTCGTCCATCTCAGCGTTTAAGGCCATGATCATATCAGACTTTTGAGCTACACTACTACTATATTTAGCAGAATGTATATTCAGGTCTGAACTTCCACCATCACCTTTTGTCGTATGAGCAACCGCTATTATGCCAACCTTATATAAGTCAACAATTTCTCTTAACCCAGCTACAATAGCATCCATTTTGAACATACTATCATTGGTATAGCCTACATTGATTCCATCAATTGTATCAATGACTACCAATTTTGCACTTGTAGTAGCGATAAGTTTCTTTAGACCTTCAATGGTTGGAGGTGTACTCATAGGCATAATGTGAGCATTTTCAGAAGACCATCCATTATCATTTTCTGCATAATAATGGTCTACCTGTTCAGCAGTCACGCCTTTTGCTATTTGTACAAAGCGTCTAAATAGCAAAGACATACCAAATTCCAGTGTTAACCATAAAGTTGGCATTTTTAAATGATATATGAGGTTCTGAACTAATGCGGTTTTTCCTAATCCTGTATTTCCGATAAGAACTGCTAATTCTCCACCTCTTAACTTGACACTTGTTGGTACGCTTGGAAAACTTTTATGAAAATAGGCTATGGAATTCTTATCTTCATTCCTTACCATATTCACATATTCTTTTTCCAAATCTGCCATAGTATTGACAGTAACCAACGGATCCAAGCCTTTTGCTTTCTTTGGGTAAAAGATACATCGCTTATCACAATGAGCATCTAATACTCTGTCATGGCAGTTATATAGCAGAGGAGTCTTATATACGCTCTCTACGGCATTATCTACCTCAATTGCGTCCATAGATCCACCCCAGTACCTATACATAGCTTTAGCTCCATCCAGAGGAACAGAGTTCCTTAAATCAATAGAGGCCATTCTTAGTATAGACTCATGCCTACTACCCTCGACTGGGCCTTTTTTCCATATGTTCCATTTACAAGTAGCGATAGCCTCAATGTCACCGATAGGCCCACCTACCGAGTTTTTCACATTTGTATCTGTATTGCTTTCATTAGATTTCTGTATTGTTTTGAATGCTATTTTAGGCAATAAGATATCAGCACTTTCGATTTTCTTTATTGGAAACCTGGGCTGTGGAGTTCGTGCTATTTCATGTACCTCTTGATAAGAACATGACAATAGTTCTTCAAGACTCAATGGTACTTTATATAGCTTTGTTTTAATATTGACAGTATAGCCAATCCGTATCAGCCTTGCACCATCATATATATCATCTGCTTGTGGAAAATACTCAGTTAGAGTCGCTTTTACTTCTCTTGGCAAAGTTGCACTTGGTTCAAATCCAAACACATCTGGAATTACAATATGATATCCTGTTCCTGAGAACCATGGTTGAATATATTCATCAGGGATATGATGTTTCTTTGAAAGTACCTCTACAAAAGAACGAGCTTTTTCCAATACATCAGCATTAGAACCTTCACCTTTATCAATATCCATAATGATTTCATTTAGGTAATAGTTACCAGAATACCCTGCTATTGTACCCTTTTGTTCCATATGAGCCAAAAGGCCCTTGTCAAAGCTATACCAGCTACGATACAAGGGCCGACTCGGTTTGATATGTTTTACTATATCATCAATAAGTACAATGTTGCCTCGATGACCACAATGACCAACTGCTAACTCAACATATTGTTTCAAATGAAATCCTTGCTGATGGGTTCGTCATCCCAAGGGCCAGAAAGTCCATCGTCCATCGTATTTCCAGGTGAGGCATTAGGATCAAGAAAATCCTTAATGTATATTTTACCTGATTTAGGGTTTGGCTTTGTTTGTCCTAAGAAATATTTGATAAAACTTTCGTTAGGACGAGCTGTACTTGTAAAATGATTCCATGTTTTACCTTTGTTAGTCTTAGATGAGATATAAGTTAGCATTTTGACTTCTTTCCCAACAAGTTCAGGATAATTCACTTCACCATTATCACCACATTCATCTGGCAAACCAGCAGCTAACAAAAGGTCACGGATTTTAAATCCAGCACCCCAGTCAACAACATTACCATCTTCGTTTCTTACCATTTTTCCACTTCCTACAGTAAGAACTTTAGACCAGCCGTCTTTGTCAGGGTTTAGGTAGTTAACATTTACCTTAATAGCCACATCGTGCTTGAATCCTGCCTCACGTTCTTTCTCAGTAACATCTTCAGCATTTACAATCACAACATCGTCTAAAAAGATGTTTGATTTTTGAGTATCAGAGTCGTTCTTTTGTTTGGCACTAATCATTATTTAACTACTTTCTGAGTCTGAGAATTATAGACTCTTGTTTTAGTGTTCGGATGTGTATCTATGGTAGCGTTACCATCATCGTCTAATTGAGGACACCCAGTAATTGCACTTAGTCCATATCTTCGACCATAAGTCAAAGCAGATCCTAATTTATGAGCATTTGGTTTTCCCTCAATAGGAATAGGTACTACACATGATATATATTCACCTTCATAACGCAATCTCGTCATAACATTTACAAATATAGAACCTCCAACAACGTGTATTTTCATACAGGTAGTTGTATAACTGATTCCATTGTTTGTCAATGGCTTGGAAACTGCGTCAATGACTTCACTCAAATCAGCATAAGATGAATTAAAGAAAGGGTTTGTACTCCCTTTTTTCGCACCTACCATTTCAGCCTGTGCCTTAGCTAATTGTCTGTCAATTTTGACAGTTGATTCGGATTGAAGACCCAAAGGTTTAGATGGATTATCAGTTGTTGGTAGAGCGTCCGTCGAAGTCAGCTCATTGTCGTTTTTTTGCATGGTTCAAATGCCTCCTATTTTATTTTAAAACCATATCTATTTAACAATATGGTCAGGATTTTACAAGTATTATCCAAGTTCTCTGATGTTAAAATTGGGTAAATTATCTATGAAATCATCTATCAACGGGAATTGATTTTCATCATTTTTACCATCATATGTCTGAGTAAGATAATTAACTATATCTACTTTCGAATTATAGTCATTCCCAGAATCCCAGCACAAGTTTTTCAATGTTGCTATTGTAAAACAATTGAATGTCTCTTTACGAAATTCTTTGTTCTCAACATAACCTGTTTCAAAGATTTCTTTCAAAGTATGGAGATTCATTCTTTTCAATAAGTCCCCTATCGTATCAAATGAATTCATATCATATCGTTCACCGAACCATATTCGTATCTTTTCGTCAAATATGACCTTTGTAGTTGTATTAACATCTTTAAGATGTGCCCTTGTGTTTTCAAACGTATCTTTCATTCCATAAGTAGACATGTTTAACTCATATCCATGATTGTTTTCCAATAACCAGAATAAAGCTATATTCTTATTATCTTCAGATTTAAGAATATCTATATTGTCTTTCATGTACGAAACGAGCACCGGTTTAAAGAGGCGAGATAACTTTTTGATCTGTCTTTCTAAAGATGCCTGTTCTTTCTCTACTCTGATAGCAGTTGGTTCCTTAGTGTCCTCTTTAGAGGTTTTCTTTAGATCATACATGACTACAGGGGCAAATGGATCGCCATCCCAGGCAACAATATTTACTTCACTGTATTTATTGTTACAATACCAAGCAAATTCTTTATAGAACTTGGCTTTACTTTTCCATATGTCAAAAGTAAGTGTTTTCTCAACATTTGCCTTAGTTTTTTCTGTAATCAATGGAATATCCTTAAATATTTCACGTCCTACTTCAGTTTCAGCCATAAATAGATCATAGATGAATTCTTCATCATCACAGAAATATTCTTTATCATATTCAGAAAATAGAGAATTAGTATATTCTGGTCTTACTCCAGCCTCTTTTTCAGCTTTTCTTAATACTTTTAAAGGGATCATTTCAGTTAATTTTTGGATATTCTTGTTATGATAGGATCCATATGGTCGACATAAGCGTTCCATCTCACCAACGTCCCAATGTGTTACAGGAGCCTCTTTACCTTGCATATTATAGACTTTTTTCTGAACCTGAATTGGAGATCTTGCTATACTAAGCAAAACATCAACATCAACAAGGTCCAAGTCTTTTATTCCACGTATTTCAGGAATTAGATTGGTTAGTTTGACTGCCTGATCTACCCATTTTACTTTTCTTCCAAACAGATTAGCTATATTCTTTCGAGTATAGTCTGGATTTTCTTCCAGTAATGCAGCTATAACATCTGATGCCTCAAATGTTGTCATTGGGATAGTAAATGCGTTTGCTGATATCTGTTGAACATTAACCTGGTCGGCCATTGTTTCATAATAAGGAACCTCAACGATATTTAGTTCCTGAGCAATAGAAAGCCTTTGATGGCCATCTAATACAATATATTCAGAACCACCATTCCTGTAAACAGTGATCGGTGTTTGCATACCTATAGCTTTTATGCTATTTTTCAATTGTCTGTATTCAGTAGTTCGCATTTTACTTCCTTGGCGAACGTTACTGCTTACAACGAGTTTGTTTGTGTTTATTTTGTTCATTTATCCTCCTTTTGGATATTTTCATTGAATTCGAACCAAAATGTCTTGTATTTCCATGGTTTTTCCACGACATATACAATTTCATGTGCTTTATCAAAGCCTTTTTCATCAACCATCCAATGTAAGAATGATATCCAGCTATCATCTTCCCACCAAAGTTCTGGGTATTTCATTTTACGTTTTCTTTCATTCTATCTCGTCTATAAATAGACCAGTATGTTAGATTATTTAGGCGTTTAATATTACACCATTGAACATTTGAAATCATGCGTTCAATTTGTTTTTCATAATCACGATTGATCATTTCCATGGCATCCTCAGATACCTGGATCCCTGATTTATTAAATAACTTTCTTACTTTTGTAGTTTGAATAATCATTCGATACGTATCCCTATATCTTCACGTTTTTCAAGTTCCAAACAAAGTGCCATATATTGATAGACACGACTATGACAGTCATTATCTCTTTCAATCTTTCTAATAGCATTTTGTATGTGTCCACTATTCATCTTTGACACTTCCACCACCTTACCATTTGATCTTACATATTTCATTCAATTGCCTCCTTTCTTGGGAGAACTTTCAGCGTATTGGGCCAACTTATACATTTCCAGCATAAGATTTCTCCATCTACATTTTCCCAATCTAAGTGTTTTTCGTTACATTTGTCACATTCTATAGATTGACAATCAGGACACATGTAGCCATCCTCATTATCTGTACCAGATGGTATCCTGTTAACGAATAAACCACTCCCTATGCTCGTATCTCTGTGGCAATGGGTACAGAGGTTACCTATGTCATTCATGGCCTGATTTGGCCTCATCAGATTTTGATACAAATCCATTTTCAAACAAAAATGAATTAATTGTTTTCAAGTCCTGAAGATTTGAGTATTCAAGGATACTTAAAATACGCATCATTAATCTGTGTTGTTCATTCATGTACAATTGCGTTTCTTCGATATTCATTTTTTCACTCCTTATGGTATTAAGGCATTTGTTACACATTCTTTCGTCCGTATCTCCATCAGTATTT
>Ga0187827_10006374_pt1 | contig 13514 bp, 10 predicted proteins | sample ETNtaG_39_FD_167969 | JGI IMG/M metagenome (GOLD analysis project Ga0187827, IMG submission 167969) | Marine microbial and viral communities from oxygen minimum zone, Eastern Pacific Ocean - ETNP2014_SV_150_PacBio MetaG (Illumina Assembly) | ecosystem: Environmental > Aquatic > Marine > Hypoxic... | reverse complement strand
ATATTTTTGTTATAGTCATAAAACCCTTCATAATCGGGGAATATAATTTCTTCCATAATAATATCCATCCGTTCAACTTGTGGAACAGGGAAGTCTACTTTATAATTTGTATTAGCTCCTATCCAAAGCATTAGAGCCATAATTAGTTCTTTCATTACTTTTCATCATCTTTCTTTTCTTGTATTCTTAAAATACGTTCGCGGAGCCCATTACCGCTTAATTTAGCCATAATTTCTACCAGGGCTTTAAAACTCCTCTCTATGCCTCGTTGCTCTATTTGAATTTTTTTCTGTTGCGATATTAGCTCTATGATTATTCCTTCAAGACGTTTAAAACGGTCCTCTAAATCTTGCATCAACTCCTTTTCTATGAAAGCTGTCCTTTTCTGAATAAATACTCAGAAGGCACAAGCTACCACCAAAGGAACGCCGTACTGCTCTAACAAAGTTAACCAATCCATATACTCCCCCCGCATGTTGTTTATATTTTAAACCCAAGCCCACCTTAGTAGTGTGCCTCCCTCTTTTTAGTCTTACCAAATTCTAAACCATACATATACGCCGGTACTGGATCATTTCCATGAATACTACTGCTCATACCTGTAGCTGCAGCATCCTGCACAGTTTGCTTAAGTCGCGTTGTTCCAAGTCTTGATAGCCAATCTTGACTATCTCCTGGTAACATTTTTATACTTCTAAAGTATTCTTTATATTTAATTTTATCTTTACCGACTTTTTTACGCTCATCATTTAAGAAATTTACGTATTGAGAAGTAGATCTATCTCCACGCAAAAATTGAGAATCTGTAGGAGCGTCTGTTATTTCTACATTATTTGATATTGCTCTAATAACAGTTTCAAAAGTTTTTTTATGAAATGAATTTTCATATACTTTATCAAACTCATCTACCATATATTGTTGTGCATTAAAGTGGGTTTTTAATTCTGATAGTTCTTGAGGTTTTAGGACACCATCTGTCAAAGCGTCTCCTCTTTGTACTATAGACCCCATTCTAACAATTACTTTTCTTGAGGTAGGTATTCTTAATGTTACTTTATCATCTATAGTAATATCCTTACCTCCAAGGGCATTGGATTCAATATTAGTAATCTTTCCTCCTCTAGAAGCTAACACGGCTTTATTAGATAATGTTTCAGGAACTTCTACTAATTGTAATATACGTCCAAAACCAGAAGTTATACCTCCTCCTTGGCCTGCAGCTCCACCTGTGTGGAAGCTTCTCATAGTTAACTGTGTTGATCTTTCAGTTATTGCTTGACCATCTGCTATTCCAACATTGTATCCTACTTCTGGAAGCTGTCCTCCCGGCAATGATCCATAACATAAAGCGCATAACCCTGTAGAAGATTCACACTTTAATGGTGTTCTAACTTTAACCCATTCTATTTTTTCTGCAATCATATTATTGTAAATAAAGGCAGTTATTACATCTCCTCGCTCTCCTGGACCTCTTACATTTCTTGCTAGAACTCTATCAATAATGTCTTTTTTATCTGTAGATACACTTAGTTCTATAAACTTATCTGTTCCACAATCTTCCTCCGTTATCAACATACTTCTAGTAACATTAAGTAAAGATTTATTAAGAGCCCCTGACTCACTTACATTTATACTTTTATCTACAGACCCTTTTCTAACTCCAGGCATAGTATTTCAGTAATCAAAAGCATCTAAGCCCTCAGCATAACCAGTTTCTATAGGATAAGGAACAACATTACCATGGACATTTGTCATTAAACCTGGTGTAAATAATATTTGTCTAATTTGTTGTGGATTTTTGTGTCCACCTGACTCCATCATTGCTTTAAATCCATTAGTATCTTTTAATTTAATCTCTTGATCTTTATCTATTTTAGACAGAGCGCTCATGTAATTATCTACTAATTTCTTAGGATTAGTTTTAGTTTTAGCCTTAGCCTCATTAAGTAGATTATTTCGTTTAGTTCTAGACACTTTTAAATCATTTAAAGATATTGTGCTTCCCCTCTCGTGACTTCATTTATTTCCTAGATCTTTAAAACTGTTGATTACGGTAGCAAAGCTGCTTGAATGACTTTTAGCTACTTCAGTTAATATAGCCTTAATTGTATTTTTATTTAGTGTTCTATCATAATCTCTCATACCTAAAGGAAGAGCTTGATTAACTAGTATTCGTCCTAGAGTGTGTTTTTTTCCATTTATAGTGAAGATGTCTGTCATTCTAAGAGCTTTATCTTTCTTAGCTTCTGTTATTGTTTTAAAGGTTTTCTTTGTTTGCTTTCCATCCTTAGTTAAAAAGTATAAGCCATGTAAATAATCTTTACTTAACTCTGGAACTATTGAAAAGTCACCATGCTTAAATATATTTTTACTGGGAAGCATATTTCAAGCTTCATCAACCGCTGCTCCACTTATAGGTACATGTATGCCTGTTGTATCTCCGTCATAGTCTAAATTAAAACCGGCATTTATCAAGGGGTTAGTTCTTACTGATCTTCCTGAGTGTCTATTAACTCTAAAAGCTTGAATTGAGTGCTTATGTAAACTGGGGGCTCTATTCATTAATACTGGTCTTTCCTCAATAACTTTATTTAACATAACGTCTGCTTGTGGTGTTCAATCTTTAACATGTTGTAAAGCCTCCATAGCTTTATATCCAGATTTTACCATTTTTTGAATTACAAAAGGTTTAAACAACACTTTTGCCATCTCATCAGGAATACCTACTTCGTCTATACCTAAACTAGGGTCTAGAGTAGCAGTACTTCTAGCAGACAGATCTTGCTTTTTAGACCACATCTTACTATGAATAAATCCTGTCTTAGGTGAATCTCCAGTTAGCATTTTTAATGCTCCGTCATATTTTTGAGCAGTATATTTAATTGGTTCTGACAAGCCTTGTAAAGCCTTTACAGACTTATATAAATCTATATGATTTTTAGAATTAAAACTAGGGTCTAATTTTGCCTCTTTAACATTCTTTATAGCAGCATTGATTAAACCTACATCCCTATAATGTTTATTTATAGGGGATACCCGTAAGTCTCCTGATGGTAAGGCATAAATTGGTCTATATACTGGAGGCACTACCGGAACAACCGAAATCATATAGTCAGTAGGCTTCATATCAAATTTTACAAGAGCTTCTAAATATCTTATCTTTCTATTAATTTTATTAACAGCTTGAGGATTTGCATCTAATAACTCTTTTTTAAGCTCCTTAATTTCAGATTTAGGTTTAATAAGTTTAAGAGCAGATTCTATAGCTTTAAATCCAGTTTTTCCACCTATCTCCTCTTTTTCGTTAAGAACATTATCATATTGTTTTTGCGTTAAATTCAATAATTTTTGTATTGCTGGTTCAAATATTGGACTAGGTATTTTTACATTTAATTTTATATGAGATCACTTTGTCCCACTGTTCCCCCCTGTAATTTCTGGATCAAAAATACCTCCCTTTCTCCCCGCTAGATTTTTAGCTATTAGCATAGCAGCTGGATCTTTAACTTCTCCACTACTATTTTTCTTAACCATTTTATCAGTTAATGGCATCATTGTAAAAGTGTCACCTTCTTTTGTTACATTAACTCCTGATTGATTTAAGTAAGCTAACATCTTATCAAATACAAAGTTTGTTTTAGGTGTTGGTGTAGGTAATCCTAACTGTACAGCTCTCCAATACTCATCGTTTTTATGTCCTTTAATAGTTGTCATTTCATATAAATTTTCTTTTGAGCCATGTGCTAACATAGCCATAGTTTCCATAGCTCCTATTGTTTGACCAGACCTTCCGCCTCTACTAGGTTGCATATTGATATCATAAGAACCTATATCTCGTGCCTTTGATTTTTTTTCAACAGTATGTTCTAATTTCATTATATACTGTTTACCCCAAAATATAGGGTTATGAAACTCTTTACCCTCTATTCCATCAGTTAATAGCTCATCAACAGGTATATTTGCTTTTTTGAGTAACTTGAAAGTTTTGTCTAATTGATCAGCTTCATCAAAGTTATCTATAGATATTTTTTTACCGACCTTATCTGCGTACTTAGCTGCAGCTGTTTCTAGTAACTGACCTATATTCATTCTAGAAGGTACTCCATAAGGTGACAATATTAGATCTATTCTTTTTCCATCCTTGGTATGAGGAGCTTCATGATCCGGTATTATTTTAGATATAATTCCTTTATTTCCGTAACGACCCGCTATTTTATCACCTTCTACTAAAGGAGATTGTACTTTTATATGGATATCTATATTTCTACCTACTTTATTTACATATATAACCTCACCTTTATGATCATCATTTCAAACTAATGGTTTTTTAATAAAAGGGTGTATTGAGGCTTTATTCATTTTAGCTAGAATTTTTTCTTCTGGAGATAAATCTGTACTCTCTACATACGCTACCAGTATATCATCTAGATCTACAGTTTGTCCTACTTTTATTATACCACTATCATCTAATTTCTTTGCATTCTCTTGGTCTATAATATCAGGATAAAGTCTCATAAACCTTGTCTTATTTAAAATTCCTCGTTTAGTATGAGTAAATAAATTCTTTTTAACCATCTTCTCACTGGTAAAAGACTGAGCAAAAGACTCTGTAGCTACAACCGAGTCTTCAAAGTTTAAACCCTTTCAAGACATGTAGGCAACATTTACATTTCTTCCTATAGCTAGTGCCCCATCTTCGTTATAATTATTATCCGCTAAAATTGTAGAGTCCTTTACCCTATCTCCAACCTCTACAACGGGGTTACTATGTATAAATGAATTTTGATTTAAAGGGAATTGATTATAAAGACCAACTTTAATATTTTTTCCATCCTCATTTCTTTTTATTGTTACATAATCGTCTGTTATTTTAGTAACTGTACCAGCATTTGTATCTCCTGCCACAGGATTAAGATAGTTTCCTATAAGTTCTTGGTATGTTAATCCTCTGTTATCGTAAGCAGTTTGAATTAGAGGAGACTCTGGGGATGCTAAGGCTATAGCTTGGTCACTCATTCTACTACCCATAGACATTCTGTTACCAGAGTTATGAGCGATATAAGGTATTAAATTAGTTGAATAACTAAATAATCCGGATCCCTTTTCCATGTATCCTTCTACTTCCTTAGCTTTAAGTATTGTAGGTTTACCTTTATAGTATCCCTTTACTTTAGACTTTTTGGGGACTGGTTTTCGGTTAACTCTCACCATTTGATCCGGCATACCCAACTTCATATTATAAACTTGAGATACTGATCTATAAACTTTACTCCCTGAATTAAGAATTATAGGTATTTTTAAATCCTTACCATCTTTAATAGCATCTACAGTTAAGCCAACATTTACACCTATCCGTTGTCCTTCTGGAGTAGCTACTGGGTCTACAAACCCAAGATGAGACGGATGTATATCTCTAGCCTCTAAATTTATCGCGTGATGACTTTGAATACCACCAGTCCCCATTATTGTCGTTTTTCTCCAATCACTTAGTATTTTAGCGGGATTAGTTTGTGTCGGAGTTGAGCTCAAATCTCCTACTGTAAAGAAATTTATCAGTGGTTTTGAGTAGGTAGCTGCGGAAATTATATCTCTAATAGCATGCTTAGTTTCTAATCTATTTTTAACTCCAGCTAGTATGCTATCTTTATTTTTATCAAAATAAGCTGTTACTAAATCATCTACGGAATATAACTCTTTAAAAATTAAACTATCTCTTTCATCTGGTATAGAGTCACCCCTAGTTACAGATAATAAACGTCTTGAAGTAGCTAGCAATGTACCAGGTGAAACCTTGTCATAGGACTCACCTAAGGTTATTTTAGTGGTTTCTGACGAAAGTGCGGTATCATCTAAGTAACTTTTTAAACCTTTTAGAGCAGAAGGGTAGTCAGTATCTATCCTAGTTAAGGTTTTATATATATTTATAATATCTTGAGCTTCAGTGTTTAAAGCACCCTTAATGTTTACTTTAAATAAATCTTCACCTCAAGACTCCTTAATTACATCGTCAGAAACATCTAAACTATGTAATAGATTATATAATTTGTATTTTTTGTTAGCAAGCACTAAGTTAAATACACCTTTATCATTTAGAATAATTCTAAAATTATAGCCTTTTTCTAAATTAAATCTACTTTCTAACTCACCATTAGCCTGTCGTCTGGTATATACACCAGATTTTAACCTTCACTGATTTACAGGTTGGTATTCATTTCCTCCTAATATTAAGGAAAAGCGATTAGTTAGCTTAGGTATATTAGCTAATTTTATTTTTTTAAGATTTTCAATAACCTCTCCAGTAGCGTTATCTACTAATTCTAAATTAGCATAAGCTGGAACTTGTCAACTTCCCCTCTTTAATTTAATCGTTTTTTGAGAAGGAAAATCGTTAGAATCTAGTTTATCCTCTAATCAAATTTTCTTCAAGCGAAGAGTTTTTTTATTAGATATAATAGGATATTGCTCTTGTATACTAGAAACTATAGCTTCTTGTATAATTTTATTCTGCTCTAAAAAGTTTAAATTGTTTTTACTCATCTTCTGTGTCTACGTCTTTGAGTTTGTGTTTAGTCTTTCTTGCAGTATCGCAATCTTTAGCTGATACTTCTGAATCATATATAAATTGATAATCATTAGAATCAAACAAAGAATATATTCTATTGATAGGAATAAAGTATCCCATATGTGTTATTGCGTCAGCACTAAAACCCATGGGTTGAACAGTTATTCTACTAGGTATTCCTATATATTCATATTGTTTCCTAGATGGAGACCACCTATATACAGCACCTCCACTGTTTCCAAAAATTGTTTGAGCTGTTGACATTCAATATGTATAGTGATCGATTTCGTCATTCATAAATGCTATCTGACCTGTAGTAGCAATAGGAGGATGTCCTAAAGAAGCTCCAACAGCACAGCACTCATCGAAAATATGGATACTGTCAAGGTCTTTAAGAGGAAATAAATTAGCGACAAAGTCAACGACATTTTCACGATCTCTTGTTCTCAGCAATGCCCAGTCTTGACCTCCCTCAACTTCACTATATGCTACTATATCAGCTTCAACAGCAAAGGAACCAATACAATCAGAGTGGTTATTATATCTAAAAAACTCTACATGTACCGTATCTAGATATTCAGTATCAATCTTTCTTTTATAGATTGGGTTCCATTTCTTTTCTACTTTTATAGCACTATCAATAACGTGATGATTTGTAATTATGTATGTATGTACCTCATCACCTTCCTTCTTAGAATACACTACAGTACCGGATCCTCCTGCTTTAGAGGTTCTAACCCTTACTGTAGGGTAAAGCATTTCGTTATGTTTTTGTATGATCTTTTTATTTGCAGCCATAATTTGTTACCTCATTTTAATGTAATTTTCTGGTATAAGAAACATGCACTACTACGGGAATCTTTATTAGATAATATAACACCTTAATCGGAGTAAATCAAGTAAATTCATATGATAAAATTATTAACATTCGAATCTGTAAAGACCGTTGGAAACTTAATACTATTCAAAGGTAGGAATAATACTAAGTCCAACTACAGCAAAAACCGTAGTCAAACACGTAAACATACAATAAAAAAAGCCAAAAAAACTCATGGGTAAAAAAACTAAGTTAGACATCAAAATAGAAAAAGCAGCAGAAAAAACTTTTAAAGAAACCACAGAGTTTACCGAGGACAAAGTCACAAAACTATTAAGTGAAGTAGGACATTTCACTATAGAAAAAGTCACTCAGCTATTTAATTACATAGCTGAGTCTTTTTTAAATCAGAATACTGAAGGAACAGAAAACAATGACGAAAAAAAATAAAAAATATAGCGATGAAGAACTCTTGGCAATAGCTAAAAAAAATATAGAAACTAATAAAAATAAAACACAGGAAGATTCAATAAGTCTTCCACCAAATGACGCACGTCACAAAATTATAGATTTTAAAACTGACTCTGAGGGAGTTCCAGTAGCGTATGTTTCAAAATCTGTAAATAAAGTAAAATCTTATTTTGAGCTAAATCACAAAAAAAAATCTTGGGAATGCTCAATGATAGAATTTAAAGATGGTCAACAAGTAAAAATAGGAGAGAATTAAATGACAAAGCAAACTTTATCTGGAAAATTTAATTCAATAGAAGCTGAACTTAATCTAAGATTATTTGAAAGAGAAGACGTAATTCATGGATTAACTCTAGCAATATTATCAGAAACTAATATGCTACTTCTTGGATCCCCAGGTACTGGAAAATCATTACTAGTATCTTTATGGTCAAGGCATATTAAGCAAGCTAGATATTTTGATTGGATGTTGACAAAATTTTCAACTCCTGAAGAAATATTTGGTCCATTTAGCTTATCTGCTCTAGAAAATGACAGGTATGTTAGAAATATAGAAGGCAAATTACCGACAGCTCATTTTGCATTTATAGATGAAATCTTTAAAGCTGGGTCGGCTATTTTAAATTCTATGCTGACCTTGTTAAATGAAAGAATATTCTACAATGACGGTGTAGCGGTTAAAACTCCTTTACTAACTCTTATAGGAGCTTCTAATGAAATACCGGAAGTAGAGGATGGTTTAGACGCACTATATGATAGATTCCAATTAAAATATCAAGTGTTACCTTTACATGAATCCTCTAATTTCAAAAAAATGATGAAAAGTAGTGATAAACCATTTACTACAGTAATATCTTTAGAAGATATTAATACTGCTAAATCTCAAATAACTAATGTAGCTTTTACTGAAGCTTCCATTGATATGCTATTAAAAATAAGATTAGCTATAATGAGTAGTGTAAAAAAGAATGCGCAGTTAATTGTAACTGATAGAACTTATAAAACATGCGAGAGATTATTAAAAACTGAAGCTTGGCTACAAAGCAGGGAGTACGTCGAAGACGAAGATTTTATGATATTGCAACATATTTTATGGTCAGATCCTGCTCAACGCAGAGCAGCTGCTAGTGTTGTTTTAGACGCAGTTAACCCAGAACAAAATAAAGTAACTCGTATCTATGAAATGGCTGAAGAATTAGCACATAAAGTGTTAAACTCTGATAGAAAAAGTCAAAAAGGTATAGAGGCTGGATTAGAAGCTGCTAATAAACTGAAAGATGCTAAAGGCAAAATGTCTAAATACATAAAAGATATGAAAGACAAAAAGAAAGATGTTAAACAAGCCAATAAGCAGTTGCATGAAATTGACACTATGCTACAAAAGATATTTACAGACATTTGTGGTATAGATAAAGACTTTTTATAAGGAGAATCTCTCATGAAGAGTTTAAAACACAATAACAAGTCTCTAAAAGACCAGATTGCATTCAGCAAGCATACAATAGAATGTGATCCGTTTGATATTGAGTTCTTTGAAGAAATAAAGAATAAAAATACTAAGATAATCGATACGGCTGACAAAGGTACTAAAGAATATGAGCAATTTCCCGAGTTACATCAGGATTTGTTTAGTGCTTTATTTAGGTATAGTCCTGAGCTATTAGATCCAAAAAAAGTAGATAAAGATTTTCTACTAAATAGAGAAATAATGGACCAACTCATGGAATCAGATAGATACAAAGAGCTAAGAAACTTAACTCAACTAGATAAAGTAAATAGTACAGTGGCTACAGAAGTACTCGGAAAACAAGTATTTGAGATTCTTAAAGATCTTAAAGAACAAAAAGAAGCTCAACAGGCTGTTTCAGATGCTATGAGTGCAGTACAAAAAGCAAAAGCTAAAGACGGAAAAGGAGATCCAGCACCGGATGGTTCTGGTGACTCTGCAGAAGCTAGCAAAGAGTACACGCTCAAAGAAGCTCAAAAAGAGCTAGAAAGCTCCTTAAAAAATCTAAAAAATAGCATGAAAAAGAGAGAAATTAAGTCTAAGTTCTCTAGTGCCTTAGACGAAGCTATAGGTAATACTCAACAAACTAGTGATATGATTAGTAACTGGGGTTTAGATGGTGATAACTCTTTTATGAGAAAACCATATCATGAAAAAATGAGTCTACTAAATAGATTAAAGAACTCTCCAAAACTTAAAGAAATAGCAAAACTAGCAGGTAGATTTAGAAATCTAGCTATCCGAAAAGAAAAAGAAAAGGTTAAGCAAGGATTTCACGAAGTATATGACATTACCAGAGGAGATAACATCACAAGAGCTTTACCTTCTGAGTATATGAAATTAGCTAAGCCTGCGCTGAGATTGCAATTTTTAAAGGAATTAGCCGATAAGAGTATCTTACAATATGAAATTAGCGGTAAATCAGAAAAGGGAAAGGGTGCTATAGTTATGTGCATAGATAGCTCAGGAAGTATGTCAGGTGAACCAGAAGTTTGGGCAAAAAGTGTAGCATTAGCTTTACTTGAAGTTGCCATTTTACAAAAAAGAAATTTCTTCTGTATACACTTTGACTCAACTCCTAGTATCAAACACTTACACACTAACACCTTTCTAAAACCGGATAATTACAACATAGATGAAGTAATCGATTTAGCAGAGTACTTTGCCGGAGGAGGAACATTATTCCACCCTGCATTGAAGCTAGCTAAGCTAAAAATAGAAGAACAAAAAGATTTTTCTAAAGCCGATATAATCTTTGTAACAGATGGACAATCAGCTATAACAGATGAATTCTCTCAGGAATTTAATGCGTGGAGAAAAAGAAATAATGTCAATGTCTACTCTATATTAATAGACGCATGGCATAACTCTGACTCTGCACTAAAACTATTTAGTGATAAAATAACTAAATTAAATAGTATTAAAATGAGAGGTGAGTCTATAGCATTATCCATTTTCGAAAACATATAAAAAAGCTTCGTAGACTATTAACTTAGTTACTTAAGTTACATTAGAGATAGGATGTTCCGTCCTGCGGAGAAATTCAAGCCATTGACACAATCGTCAGTGTTATCTTATTTGCCTTACGGCAGGTAGAAGAAAAGTACGAAGTTGCATGAAGGTTGACTGAACCAACTTTAGTTTGTAGAACCCTCTATGACCATCCTCCTTAAGGGAAGATTAGTAATTGAGGATTCCATCGAAAAAATAAACGGGGTCCATTGCAAACTGGACCTCGGATGGTGAACTCACGTTGCGTGAGTTAAGTATAGTTAAATAACCTAGAAACGGATCTTACTATCCTGGAAGCAAAATGCTTCTTCCAGGATGAAAACTCCCTAATTTGAACAACTCTTGGTGCCGGACCTCAGCGCTTCATTTAGACCTGTAACAGGTCTAAGCGCTTACTTCGCTCACCATGTTCGTTCAACAGGGACTTACATAGTGAGCCTCCACGCTCGCTCATGGCGCTGCTTAGAAATTTACAGCTCTAGAAGGAAAGCCCGGAGCTCAGCACCAAGAGTTTTCAAGTACAAACTAAAGATACTTCAAGAATCCCTCAGTCTATAGAACTGTGGGGGCGGCTCTAGTTAGCCGTCCCTGCATGAGACATACATTAAGTTGTATGCTTCTCGAGTTTGCGTTTCGCAGACTGAGTATTACTAATTGTGCTATCGAGATTTCATCTCTGATGGGCACTTCGGGAGGATCTAAGATCCTATACGAACATTCGAGATTTCAGATTTTCAAGCTTTTCTTGAAAAGTCCAAAAGTCTCAAATTTCTCTACGATCTAAGATCTCCCTCAGTATAGACTGTAATTAAAGGGGGCCTCACAGCCCCCTTTACTAACTAGAGGACATATTAATATGTATAACTTATTAAATACCACAGAAACAGAAGTTAAAAATATACTGCAGGATATTTCACGTTATTATGTGTCATATCCTATACGAAAAAAGAACAGAAAAAAGAAGAGGTTTATAGACGCACCTCAAGGAAAATTAAAACAAATTCAAAAAGAAATATTAATTAATTTCCTATATAAATTTAAGCCACATCCAATCGCATGTGGATTTGTAAAACACAAAAGTGCTATAGATGGAGCAAGAGTACATGTAGGACAAAAGATACTAGTATGTATGGATATTTATAATTTTTTTGGAAGTATAAATATAGGCCGAGTAGAAAACTTACTTAGATACTTAATGCAAAGAACTAATAAATTTAAAAAGTATGCTTCAAATGATATTGTTGTAAGCCATTTAGCTCAATTACTTACCTATAGAGGAAGAGTACCACAAGGCGCCCCAACTTCGCCTGTAGTCTCTAACTTAATTTGTTTAGGGATAGATAAAAAATTAAAACTATTAGAAGCTAAATATGATTGTAAAATTACTAGATACGCTGATGACATAAGCTGCAGTTCATCGGAAAATAAGGATTTAGTAAAAATAATACCTGAAGTTAAATCTATTTTTAGAGCCAGAGGTTTTAAAATGAATAGAGATAAAACTCGAGTTTCTCGAGCTAATAAACGAATGAAAGTTACAGGTATAGTAGTTAACGATAAAACAAATGTAACCAAAGTTACTTGGAGAAATCTAAGAGCTAAATTACATAAACTTGCATTAACCAACAGCGCATTAGATGAAAATGAACTATCAAAAATAAGAGGTAAGATAGAGTGGATAACTGCACTTAATAAAAGTAGAGGAACCCAGCTATTAACTCAATTTAATATTGTTAAAAACCTAAGTATACCTAAACCCGATATACTAAAAGAGGAAGCATGTCTTGAGCCAGCCTAAGATACCAATTGCATTAGATAAAGAAGATGTAAATTATATAATAGACACTCATTCATACTTTATGGATCACTCATACCTAGGTTTAATAAAATTGAGATTACCCGTAGGCATATATAAATCTAATGACGATATACCCTTTAGAGGAAATATAACGAAACTTGATCAAGTACCCCAAATAAAAACTATGATGTGTATAGACAGGGACAAACCGGCATTCAGTGCTACTTTGCCGGGGACTAGAGAGGAACAGACATCTGTACCTCACACTCATAGTATGTATTTTGTGTTTAAATATGATCCTCAAACTAGATTAACACTATATCTAGAACAAAATCTAGGACATAAACCAACACTGGATACTGTAGAACAAAAGACAGGACTAATAGTAAAGTTAACAGATAAAACAGTTATCATGAAAAAAATCGTAGCTAACGTTACACCTAAAGTAATTCAAAAATGTTTTCAAAATTTTGTTACGGAGTGTAATGTGATGTTATTTGTTAATTGTAACTTCTAATCAAATGCTAATCATGCTAGATATTATCATACGTGATATGGGCTATAGAGTCTTAAGCAAAACAGCTGAAGCTTTTGCCGGCGCAGTACACAAGGAGATAAGAAAGTTTAACGGCATGAATCAACCAGCAAAAAGAAAAAGAAAACGCAAACTATCAAGGCCAATAACTAAAAGATCAACATCTCGCAGAACACCAAGGAGATGAAAAAAAAACAAACGTTTAATAACTTAATATAGGGGTATATTAATGCAGTTTTTCAAAGCTACTATAAATGTTAAAACGCGCAAAAGTTGGTACGAAAGAATAATGTTTATAAGGTCAGAGGATAT
>Ga0187827_10006372_pt1 | contig 13516 bp, 12 predicted proteins | sample ETNtaG_39_FD_167969 | JGI IMG/M metagenome (GOLD analysis project Ga0187827, IMG submission 167969) | Marine microbial and viral communities from oxygen minimum zone, Eastern Pacific Ocean - ETNP2014_SV_150_PacBio MetaG (Illumina Assembly) | ecosystem: Environmental > Aquatic > Marine > Hypoxic... | reverse complement strand
TTCACGCGATTGCTCTTCAGTTAAGTTTACCACGCCCGGTGGGCAGGACGGCGAATGTGGCGGTGCAACGGCGGTCATTCTCAGATTATCCTGCGCTCGTTCTCGAACACCGGCCGGTTCTCCGAAATGCGTAGCGGGGAGAAAATGGAGAGGTCGAGGCTCGGCGGCTTTCCCAGAATCAATTCGGCAATATAACGCCCGACGGCGTGGCACTGTTGAAAACCGTGGCCGGAAAAGCCGTTTGCCAGAAAGAACCCGCGCAGCCGCGGCCATTCGCCCAGAATGGCGTTGCCGTCAAAGGTGTTGACCGCGTACAGGCCGGCCCAACCGCCGCTGATTTTCAGGCGGTCGAACGCCGGAATCACCGCGACTAGTTCGCCCCAGAGCGGGTCTTCAAAGCGCTGTCGCTCCCAGCGGAAATCATCACAACCGACCGGGTCATCCTCGCGCGAGCGGGCGCAGGTGAAGTTGCCATTCCCCTCATGTATGCAGTACAGTCCGGAAGGGAAGAAAATAGGCGGCAGCCGTTTTTTGGGGCGTAGCGTGGTCTCCATCACTGTGACCTGACGCTTGGTGGGCGCGACCGGCAAATCGATTCCGGCGCTGCCGGCGATTTCCGCCGCCCACGCGCCAGCAGAGTTGACCACGACGTCGGCCGTGAGCCGGCACCCCGCCGCCAGCTCCACCCCTGCCACGCGGTCAGCGCGCAGCAGCAGCCGCTCCGCTTGGCCGTGAATGAACTGCGCCCCGAGGGCAGCCGCTTTCTTTCGGTAGCCGTTCAGCACCGCGTCCGGAGACATTCTGCCGTCTTTTTGTCCGAACGTGCCGCCCACGCAGTCCTTCAGATTGTAGAACGGATAGCGCCGCTGCACCTGCTCCGGCGACAGCCATTCGACATCACATCCTAGGCTGCGCTGCAGCGCGTAGCCTTGTTCGGCCTCCGTGCGGCTGGCGGCGTCAATGATGAAGAGGTTTCCGTGCTGGTGGAAATCGACCTCCGGTTTTGATTCTCCCACCGCCATCTGCTCTGAGAAATCCTGCAGTACCTTCAGCCCGTAAAGTGACATCTGGATGTTTTCTTTGATATTAAATTGCACGCGGATGTTCCCCTCTGAAAGCGTGGTCGAGGCGCGGGCATACGTTGGGTCCATCTCAATCAGGGCGACATTCAGGTTGTCATCGGCCTGCAGCAGGTAATAAGCGATGGCGCAGCCCATCACGCCGCCGCCGACCATGATTACGTCATAACCCTCGCTGCTCATTTCCCGAATAGCAATGCCGCTGCGCTGAGGCGAATATGGCCGCACGGTATCATGGGGCGAACGCCTTTCGCAGTACGGCAATGTGGGCGGGCGTGGTTCCGCAGCACCCCCCGATTAGCGTGGCTCCGGCTTCTCTCCAACGGCGGGCGTAAGCGGCGTACGCTTCCGGTTGCACTGCGTCGGTTTGGATCCAGTTCCAATCGTTGTTGAGATAGCCGACGTTGCCGTATGCGCCCACTGGAAGACTGGTGTGGGCGCGGAGGGTTACCAGCGGCCGGTGCAGTTCCGAGGCGGGTGCGCAATTGATGAGCAGCGCATCCGGTTGCAGCGCGCTGAGCGCCTGCGCGGCGGCGGAAAGCGGTTCGCCCGAGAGCAGGCGTCCATCCCGCCCGCACACCACGCTGGCCAGCGTGGGGATGCCGGTAGCGACGGCGGCGCGTGTGGCGGCCACGGCTTCGCCCACGCTGTTCATCGTTTCCACCAGCAGCGCATCCACGCCACAGGCAGTCAGGCAGCTAGCCATGGCGTCGTGTTCGTCCGCCAGAGCGGCGGCAGGTGGGATGCGCTGCGGAGAGTAGCTATCCTCGAGCGGGGCAATAGCTCCGGCCACAAAGGTGCCCACGCCGGTCTCCGCGATGGCATGGCGGGCGATTTCCACCGCACGGCGGGTCAACTGCTGGGCGCGTTCTCCCAAACCGGCCTGCTTCAGATTGCGGCGGTGGGTGCGAAAGGTGTTGGCTGTTATGATGTCCGCGCCAGCGCGCAGGTAGTCCACATGAATCTGGAGCAGCGTTTCGGGCGCTTCAAGAATGGCGCGCGCCGACCATAGCGGCAGGCTGATATCCACCCCGCGCCGGTTGAGCTCGGTGCCGGTGGCCCCGTCCAGCAGCAGCAGGCCGGAGCGCAGCCGCTGGCGGATATCCGAACGCTCTGTGCTCTCGGTAGCGCCTGTGGTCATCATCTGGGTTGCAGGCGGGCGGCCTTCCTTTCTGCGCTGATTATAACAAGGTGGCCGCGTTTAGGGCTCCGGGCTGTTCATCAAGCCGCCCCATAACCACTGCGGATACATGAACGTGCCAGTGTTGCCGGTGTGATACGGGCTGGCGGCGTCCAGCGCGGCCGCCCACGAAGCGACCACATCGTTGGCGTGCAGCCGCGAGCCATCGTGAAAGCGCACGCCCGCGCGCAACCGGCAGACCCACTCGGCGGCGCCGGCGTCGGGCGTGCATTCCTCGGCCAGGCGCGGCTCAATAAGGGCGGAATCGGGCGCGTAGCCGAACAACCCCTGCAGTACCTGTTGACAGGCGGCCATAGATTCAAAATCAGTCTCGTCCGCGCAATACAGGCTGAGCGGCTCCGCGTTTTGCATGTAAACGAAGCGGTCGCTTCCGGGGTCGCTCAGATGAAATTGAGGCGCGCCGAACGGGGGAACATGCAGGTTCGCCACTCCGGCGCGCGCGGCGTAAGCGCTGGCTCCGTGCGCGATGGGGATCGCCGGAATGAGCGCGTTGATGGCGTCATTTGCGCGCGCGTAAAGCGTGGCCGCCATGCTTAGATCTGCCACGCTGCCTGCTTGCAACAGCAGATCTTGCAGCTCGGAGTGCGCGCTGCCGAATTGGCGGCTGTGCTGCCCGAAATGGAAATCGAGGAAGCTGCTGACGTGAGCAAAGTCAGCTCCCCATCCGAGCAAGTGAAAACCGGCTAGATCCCCGCCGGTGGCCTGCTTGATGAACGAGGTTGAATCCATCAGGATGACCGTGACCTCGATGCCAAGGTTTTCGTGCAGTTGGCGCTGCAGCTCCTCGGCCACCTGCCCCGGTTCCGGAAGGTAGAGCCGATAGACATCGTGGTAGTAAAGCACGCTCTCGAAGCCGTGTGGGTATCCGGCGGCGGCCAGCAGCGCGCGCGCAGCCGGCAGGTCGAATTCGGCCCAATCGGATCCGGCGCATCCGTTGGGAATGCTGCAGGGCGTGAAATGCGTGGCCACCTCCGAGCCGGTGGGATAAAACTCCGAGACAATCGCCTGCCGATCGATTCCCAGCGCCACCGCGCGGCGCACGTGCGTGTCATCGAACGGATCGAAGGCGCTGTTAATGCCGAGATAAAGTGTGTTTGTGCTTTGAACAGGGATTAACGTCAGACTGCCATCTTGCTGCACAACCTGATAATCAGCCGCGCGCACATGGGTGATCGCGTCCACCACGCCTGAGCGCAGCTCCCCCAGCCGCGCCTCGGCTTCGGCCTCCCAGCGAAAGACCAGTTCGTTGAAAGGCGCGCGCTCCCCCCAGTAATCCTCGAAGCGGGTGAAGCGCAGCGCGTCGCCGCGCAGCCACTGCTGCAATTGCCAGGGCCCGGTGCCGATGGGATGCGCGAGAATCTCACCGGTGCCGCTGGTGGACTCAATCCAGCTGCGCGGTTGGATGCCGAAGACCGGCAGCGCCGCCTTGGCTGGGAAGGCTGCATCGGGCGCGCACAGGCTGAAACTGACGGTGAGGGCATCCAGCGCCGCGATTGCGCGCATGTTTCCGCCGCGCGCGCAGCTCGCGCTGCGCACGACCAGAAACGCGGAGGTCGGTTTGGGTGTGGGCCGGGGCGTGGCGCTGGCGACCTGCGTGCTCACCGCCGCCGCCGGCAGAGTTTTGGTCGCAATTGACGCGCGCGCCGGCGCGGTCGGCTGCGCTGTGGGTTCCCGGTTGCATGAAGCCGGGCTGAGGGCAATCAGCAGCCAGAGGATGCCGGCTGCCGTCCGGGTGGGTGCGCGCATAGTCACGTTTATTTTTAGGCAGGCGCGGGCATTTGTCAACGCGCACGCGGCGTGCGGCGGGCATGTTGACAGGTGCGAAATCGGGTGTTATTATCTCGCCGTTCGGAAATGTGTGTGCCAGTGTGACCTTTGTTGGGAAGCGAGTCTGGGTTGTGTAACCCCGGGCTCTTTGTGTTTCTCGCAGCGGCGTGCGGCTTTCCGGACCATTAGGATATCTCTAATTGAAAGCGAGAGGTAGCAGCTCTGATGTCTGAGAGAATGACAGGCCAGGTGAAGTGGTTCAGTGCGCCGAAGGGGTACGGGTTCATAGGGCAGGACAATGGCGAAGAGGATGTTTTTGTGCACTTTTCTTCCATTGCCGTGGAGGGGTTTAAGAAACTCTTGAAGGGGCAGATGGTGGAGTACACGGTCGAGGAGGGCGCCAAGGGTCTGCAGGCCGTGGACGTGCAGTGTGTCGATTGACCCTCGTGCCCGAACGGCCGTTTTCTCGCGCAGCGCCGCCGCCGCCGGCCAGAAAATTCGAGCGTAATCATTGCCCGCGCACGCTCGGTTCTGGTGTATAATGCGGGCGGTGCAGTGGCCCGTAGCGCGATCGGAACGTGAACACTCTGGAATTACCGCAAGCGGCACGGGTGCATCCCGGGCAGGGTCCCGGGGTAGGAGAATCTTTTTCGCGGACATGTGGTGGCGGACCCGGCGTCACCTCTCGGATCTCAGGCTAGGAGGCCAGTACCATGTCAGTAGTGTTTTATGACGTAAAGCATCGCACCAAGGTGACCCTCGATGATAGCAAGGTCTGTAAGACCAGCTATTCCTCGACCACCAAGAGTGGCGCGGTGCGCACCCGTTACGCATTCCGCGGAAAGCTGCCCGACGGCCGCAACGTGACCAAGTTCTGCAGCAAATCTGATTGGGACGCGAAGAACGTCCCGCTGGAGTAATAATGGAAATGCCCGCAAGGACGGCGGGCATTTTTTTTACGAGAATCCAGTGCCGCCGGCGCGGGCGGTACTGGATGGCCTCGGCGACGTGCGCATGAAGGATGGCAGCGCTGTTGGCCATGTTCGCGATGGTGCGCGCCAGTTTCAGGATGCGGTGAAAGGCACGCGCGGATAGCTGCAACTGGCGCATGTCCGCTCGCAGCAACGCCATGCTTTCGTCATCCAACTGGCAGTGCCGGCGCACGTCGGCCGGGCGCATGTCCGTGTTGGCGAGCAAATCACTCTTGGCGAAGCGTTTCTGCTGGCGGGCGAGGGCGGCCTCCACGCGGTCGGGCACAGCCGCCGAGGGCTCCCCCAGCTGTTCGGCGGTAAGTTTTTCATAATCCACGCGCGGCACTTCCATGTGAATATTGATGCGGTCCAGCGACGGGCCGGAGATGCGCTTTTGATAGCGCGTTACGGCGGCGGCGCAACGGCACTCCCTCTCGGCGTCGCAGTAAAACCCACACGGCCAGGGGTTCATCGCCTCCTCCAACATGAAGCTGGCCGGGAAAGTGAACGAGCCCTGCGCCCGCGCGATGGTGACCAGTCAAGCGCTCGGCCGGGCAAGGCGCTGCTGGTCGACACGGGTCGGAAACAAAAAGCCCGCGCGAAACACGGGCTTTTCCGGATACCGTCCGGGGGACGTCACGCCACCTGTTGACGCTATTATACCCCTGCGCTCAGTCTGTTGCGCAGCGCTTTCAGAGGGCGACTTTCGCGGCCCCGCCATCAAACAGCAGCGCGTGGCCGTGGATGAACGAGGCAGCCGGCGAGGCCAGCCACGCCACGGTGCGCCCGAATTCGTCCACCGTGCCCGTGCGTCCGAGCGGGATGGCAGTGGTAACTTTTCGTACTCTCCTCTTCAGGAGTGGTTCCGGCGGCTTCGGCACGCGCCTGCATGATTTGGTCAACGCGGCCGGTGTGTGTCCAGGCCGGATTGACCGAATTGATGCGGATGCCCTGCGGGCCGAGTTCGTTCGCCATGGTCTTGAGCATTCCGATAACGGACATGCGGATGGAATTGGAGAGCAAGAGTCCGTCCACCGGCTGCTTCACCGAAACGGATTCGAACGCCACAATGCTGCCGGAGCCGCGTTCCACCATGTGCGGTACAACGGCGTAGCATGAGCGCACCGCGCTCATCAGGGTGAGCTCCACCGCGGCCTGTTAGTCGTCCACCGTTAGCGAAAGAAACGTTCCCGGAGGCGGGCCACCAGCGTTCAGGATGAGGATGTCAATTCGCCCGAACTTTTCGAGTGTGGTTTGCACAAAGGCGTCAATATCCTCCTGCCGGGTAACGTCTGCGCGCATCGCCAGCACCTCTGCGCCGGTCTCTTCGATTATCTCCGCGGCGGCGCTGTCGATCGTCTCGCTGCGCGCGTTCATGGCCACGCGCGCGCCTTCGCGTGCGAATTGCAACGCGGCTGCTTTGCCCAGCCCCTTTGAGGCGGCGGTTACTAGGGCAACTTTGTCAGATAATCCGAGATCCATTGTGACGTACTCCTTTCGTGTGATCTGTTCTGATGCTGTCTTCTGGCTGCAACCTGTCTATTGTACCAATGATTAGGCGCGCTCCGACGGGTCAGTTATAATCGCGGCATGGTTGCCCGTCTTCGGCAACGTGCATCCTTTGTTCTGCTGGCGATGCTCTCGCTTCCGGCCACTTTTCCCTTTCTGGGTGGAAACCTGCCGCGCACGAATGACCTTGCCGCGCATGTTTTCCGCGCCTTCGAACTAGAGCAGCTCTTGCGCGCCGGGGTGCTCTTGCCGCGCTGGGGGCCGCAGCTGGTGCATGGCTACGGCTACCCCATCTTCAATTACTTCCCCTATCTTTCTCATTATCTCATCACCTTGACGCACATGGCTGCCGGTGTGGATTACCTCTGGGCGTACCGGTTGGTGACAGTCGGAGTAACTTTCGCGGCGAGTTGGGGTACTTTTCTTTGCGCAAGCGACCTTTTCGATGATGAATCCGCCGGGCTGCTGGCGGCGGTTGGGTATGTCTACTGCCCGTATCTACTGATGACGGCGAACGTGCGCGGGGGCTTGCCCGAATCACTGGCGCTGGCGGCGCTCCCATTTGTGCTCTGGACCTGGGCGCGCGCGGCGCGCGGGGCACGCGCTTTCGTGCTTTGGGGCGGCGTGGCCTATTTCGCGATAATCTTTTCTCACAACGGTTCTGCGCTGCAACTGTCGCCGTTCCTGCTTGCGTACGCGCTCTGGCGCGGACGCAAGCGCGTAGCGGCTGCCCTCGGCCATGTCAGCGCGGCCGCTGCTCTTGGGATGGGGCTTGCGGCCTTTTACTGGCTCCCGGCGCTAATGGAAATGGACTACGCTCAGGTGGCGGCCGGGTATGCATCCACCGGCATTGTCTATCACCAGAACTTTACCCCGCTTTCGGGGCTGTTCACGTATCCACCGCTGCCGGTGGATAGCGACTTGCTCAACCCACCGGTCTCGAGTCCGGTGGCGTTGGTCACGCTTGGCCTGGCGCTGCTGGCGCTCTGGCGCGGCCGCGCCGCGCGCGCGGCACATGTGCGCGAACTGACGTTGTTGGGCTTGCTCTCGCTCGCCGCGCTGTTTCTGGCGCTGCCGCAGTCGCGCTGGATCTGGGACGCCCTGCCTCCATTGCAGCTCACACTCTGGCCGTGGCGTTTCGTCGCGCCGGCCTCGTTGCTGCTCGCGCTGCTCGCCGCGGGAGTGCTGCCAGAGCACGAGCGCGGGAGAATTCCGGCGCTGCTCATTTGCGTTGCTTTGCTCATCGCCAACGGCCTGCCCTGGTTTTACCCGCCGCGGGAAGCGCTGTCCGCTCCGCAAAGCACGGCCGACCTGGCGCGTTTTGAGCTGCCACCTTGGCTGATTGGCACTTCCACCACTGCGGAGTATTTGCCGCGTTGGGTGCAGCAATTTCCCGATAGCGAGGCGCAGCGCGACGCGCTGCTATCGGACCCTGACCCGGACCGGCTGCTGCGGGCGCGACTGCCCGCTGGGGTGAGGGCGGAACATGTGCAGAACGAGCTGCTGCGCGATGAATACCGCGTCCTTGCCAAGCAGAGCGCCACGCTGACCTTCCGCCATTTTTATTTTCCGGGCTGGCGCGCCAGCCTTGACGGGAGCCCTACGCAGCTTCGCGTTACGCGTCCGCACGGGTTGATGGCTGTTTCTGTGCCCGCCGGTGAGCACACGCTGACGCTCTCTTTCCACTCCACTCCGGCGCGGCGGTGGGCCGGCGGCTTCAGCCTGGCGGCGTTGGCGCTGGCCATTGTTTTGGGCTTCAGGTTGTCCGCGGCTCGGCCACCTGTGCGGTTTCGGCTGATGGCTGTACGATCGGTCTGGCTGTTCGCCGCTGTGTGGCTGCCGCTCTTTCTGTTTTCAACCCGCGCCGAAAACCCGCTGCGGCGACACGGCCTCGCGCCCGGCAATCAGCCGTTGACCATGGAGAACGTGCTCGGCATCGACTTCGGAGGTGAGCTCTGGCTGCACGGCTATTCTCTCAGCGCTGCCGCCATTCCCGCCGATGGTGAAGTGCAACTCGACCTTTATTGGCAGGCGCAGCGACGGCTCGGGCTGTCTTACGGGTTCAACGTGCGCCTGCGCGATGGCGATGACCGCCTGTGGAACACGCCCGAGATTGTACGCCCGCAGGGGTGGCGCTTCATGCCGGGCACAGATTTCTGGCCGCCAGAAAAATACGTGCTCGATAACTACGCGCTGCGCCCGCTTCCGGGCGCGCCCCCGGGCGAATATCAGTTGGAAGTGGTCGCCTTCCGCAAAGACACGCTGCAGCCGTTGCACACCGCGCGGCTGGGAAGCCTACACATCACGTATCCGGACCGCACTTCATTCGTGGGCGCGCGGCCGCTGGCGCTGCTGGGCGAGGAATGGTGGACGTTGTGGGATTTTCAAGTCGATCGCGCCGAAGCTGCCCCGGGCGACCTGATTGGAATTCACGCTGTCTGGGGCGGCGTGGGCGTTGTCACTGAGAGACGCAACGTGCGGCTCAGCCTGGAGGAGACCGACGGGGAGAACGGAGCGCAATTCGATTTTCAACTCAGCCCAGATTATTCCTCCGGCCGCTGGCAGCCGGGCGAGACGCTCCGCGACCAGTACATCTTTCGGCTGCCCGCGGCGCTCCCCGGCGGTGAATACAGCTGGCGGCTGACCTTGCTGCGCCCGGACGGTTCCCCGGTCGGCGAATTCATGCCCGTCAGCGGGCTCAACGTGGTGGAACCGCAACGCAGCTTTAATTCCCCGGAGGGCGCCGAACTGCTCGACATTCCCCTCGGGGAGCAGGCCGTGCTGGCGGGATTCCTGCTTGACGGACGCACTTTCGCAGCCGGTGACAAACTTGCGCTTACCCTTTTCTGGCGTGCGCGCGCGGAAATCCCCGAGTCGTATCGCGTGTTTGTGCATCTGCTCGATGAGCACGGAAGCTTGTGGTCGCAATCGGACGGCGAGCCGGCGGGATGGACGCGGCCCACTGCCGGATGGCTGCCCGAAGAGTACGTCTCCGATTTTCATACGCTCCCGCTTCCGGGCGACCTCGAGCCGGGCCGCTACAGCCTGCGCGCTGGGATATATCATCCCCGCAGCGGCGAGCGCGTGACATCATCTGAGTTTCCGGATGGTTCGGTGGTGGTCGCCGAAATAACCGTGCTGGCAGACTGAGTGTCGACGGCGCGACGATTGGTGATGGATTATGAGTGACATGCCGATGGATATCCTCCCCGAGGTGGATGCCGCCCTGCAGGCCGGGCAGCCGGTGGTGGCGCTAGAATCAACCGTGATTGCGCACGGTATGCCGCGCCCGCAGAATCTGGAAATCGGGCGGCGTCTACAGCATGTGGTGCGCGAGCAGGGTGTCATCCCTGCCACCGTTGCTGTGCTGGGTGGGCGAGTGAAGATTGGCCTATCCGAGAGCGAGCTGGCGCAGCTGGCCGAGGGCGCAGGTGTGCTTAAAGTGAGCCGACGCGATTTCCCGACTGCAGTTGCGCGGCAGCTTGACGGCGCGACCACTGTAGCTGGCACCATGATGGCTGCGCACTGGGCCGGCATCTGGGTGCTGGCCACCGGCGGCATCGGTGGGGTGCATCGCGGCGACCGCTTCGATGTGTCGGCCGACCTTCCCGAACTGGCGCGCACTCCGGTCGTGGTGGTTTGTTCCGGCGCCAAAGCGATTCTTCACCTTTCCGCAACGCTCGAATGGCTGGAGACGCACGGTGTGCCGGTAGTTGGCTACGGCGTCGACGAGCTGCCCGCTTTCTATTCCCGCAGCAGTGGGCTGTCCTTGGATTTGCGTGCAGACAGCCCCGCGCAGGTGGCCGGGCTGTTGCAGGCGCAGCGCAGGCTCGGGTTGAGCGGCGGGGTGGTGGTGGCGGTGGCGCCCCCCGAGCAGGCCGCGCTGCCGGGCGACGAAATGAAAGCAGCCATCGAGCAGGCTCTGGCGCAGGCGCGGCTTGAGGGCATTCGTGGCAAAGAGATCACGCCATTCCTGCTACGGCAGATGGAGGCGCTCACCGGTGGCGCCAGCCTGCGCGCGAACGTTGCGCTGCTCGAAAACAACGCGAAGGTGGCCGCCCAGATCGCGGCTGCCAGCGTGGCCGCCGGCGGCTGAGTAGCGATTGGCGGCCAACCGGAATCTCTGGTAGAATGCTCGTCCCTGACTGGCGGGGAGTTGACTACCAGGGCGTTGTACCCTTCGCCCCCAGTGCTGTGAGGTTGTATTGCCTCGGAAAGGGCTTGAATCTCCATGAAAGTTTTACTGCTTAGAGGTGTATATAAGTTGGGCCTGGCCGGTGATGTCAAAAAGGTGGCCGACGGCTACGCGCGCAATTTCCTGCTGCCGCGCGGTTTTGCCACCGCGGCCACGGCCGGAGCGCTAAAGCAGGCGGAGCGCGTGCGTGCGTCCGGTGATAAACTGCGCCAGCACGATAACCGCGAAAAGGCGGGAGTCGCCGAAGCGCTCACCGGCTTGCGGCTGGAGTTCCCCGTGCGCGCCAGCGAGCAGGGCCGGCTATACGGCTCGGTCACGCATCAGATGGTTGCAGATGCGATTGAGGCTGCGATTGGTGAGGTGGTCGACCGCCGCAGCGTGATGGCGCCCCCGCTGCGCGAGATTGGCGTGTTCGAGGTTCCCGTTCGCTTGACCGCGGACCTGGTGCCCGCTGTGACCGCCGTGCTCTATCCTGAGGATGAAGAGCCTCCCGGCCCGGATGATGTCACCGCGGACGAACCGCGACCGGAAACCGAGGCCGATGCAGTTGCCGCGCAGCCCGAGCTAGGACCCTCCGGGGAGGCCGAGCAGATTGAACCCGAGGTTGAGGCCGAGAGCCCGCCCCCTGCAGCCGAGTAGCTTGATGCGGCGGCTCGCCATCAACTGACCCGCCGAAGTTATCGACACATCCACAGTTTGACTATCGCCCTTGCCAGGGCCGACGCACGGGCTGCATGCATCCGTTCTCTGGGTATAATGGTGCGGGCATCCATGCTCCCTGTGCGCACAACCTGCTCTAAGAAACCATGTCATTTCCGTCCACGTTCAACTTGATGCCGGGAAGGTGATGGATGCGTTTGAAGCCAAACCAGATAATCACAGGCGAGTGCATTTCTGTAATGCAATCAATGCCGTCGCAAGCGGTTGACCTGGTTTTCGCTGACCCGCCCTATAACCTGCAATTGCAGAACGAACTGCATCGCCCCGACATGACCAAAGTCGATGCAGTCACAGACCGATGGGACCAGTTCGAAGGCTTCGCCGCTTACGATGAATTCACGCGCGCGTGGCTAACCGCGTGCAAGCGCGTGCTCAAACCCACCGGTTCTATCTGGGTCATCGGCAGCTACCACAATATCTTCCGCGTGGGCAAGATGATGCAAGACCTGGGCTATTGGATTCTGAACGATGTACTTTGGATCAAGACTAATCCGATGCCCAACTTTCGCGGCGTTCGCTTCACCAATGCGCACGAGACCCTGATATGGGCCAGCACTGGAAAGGGCAATCGATACACCTTCAACCATCAGGCCATGAAAGGGATGAACGAAGAAAAGCAGATGCGCAGTGACTGGTGGCTGCTGCCTGTTGCCAGCGGCGCGGAGCGCGTGCGTGACGAATACGGCGTCAAAGGGCATTCCACCCAGAAGCCGGAGGCGCTCCTGTATCGGGTTATTGTCTCCTGCAGCAATCCCGGCGACCTTGTTTTAGACCCGTTCTTTGGGAGTGGAACGACCGGCGCCATCGCGAAGCTTCTGCACCGCGCCTGGATCGGAATCGAGCGCGAAGAGAACTACGTAAAATTGGCTCAAGAGCGCATCGACGCTGTTGATCCTGAGTCTTTTCAGGCGGCTTCTTTCGATGTGCGCAGCAAGAAAAAAACGGCGGCGCGCATACCGTTCTCGGCTTTGCTCGAAGGCGGTTATCTGAAACCCGGCCAGAGGCTGTACTTCCGCAAAGATATGCGGCGCAGCGCGATAATCAAGCCAGACGCCCGCCTGCGCACCAGTGACGGCTTCGAAGGCAGCATTCACAGAGCCGGGGCGCATCTGATGGACGGCTCGCCCTGCAACGGATGGGAGCACTGGTACCTGCAAGATAACGGCGACATGGTGCCGCTGGATGACTTCCGTAAACGCTATCGCATTGAGAAAACAACCCCGAATGGGTGACCGGATTGCACATGGGTTAATACACCCAGTTTGTTGCGGGCGGGGGTCGCGCGAAAGGTGTTGTTAGCTGAGCTGGGTGAGCAGCTGCGCCACGCGCGCGAGGCGCGCGGCCTTTCGCTGCGCGAGTTGGAGCGGGCCACTTGCATCCGCGTGAAGTACCTGCGGGCTTTAGAGCAGGGCGACCTGGATGCATTGCCTACCGAGGTGCAGCTGCGCGGATTCTTGCGCAACTACGCGCGACAGGTGGGCCTTGACCCGGAGAGTGCGCTGCTGCGCTTGCAGCAGGCATTGCAAATTAGAGAAAGGCGCGGATGGCGGAAGCTGTTTCGGCGCAGGCGGGCAAGCGTTCTCCCGTCGGTGGCGCCCCGGGCCGAGCCGGCTGCAGCGCCCGCTACGCCCGCCGCCACTGCGCCGGTTGCGAGCGGCCCGTGGGTGCGTGTGCGTCGGATAATCACGCCGGACACCTTCGTCAGCGCCGTTCTTTTCGTTGGCCTGATTGCCTTTTTTTTCTGGGGCGGCGCGCGGCTGGTGCGGTCAGTGCGCTCTCCGCGCCCGGTGGTGGCCACTCCGGTGGTGCTCGGGACGATCATCACCCCGACATTCCTCAGCCACGCGCCGGCAACGCCCACACACCCGCCGCTGCTGGTGGACTTCTCCGATGTGCAGCTCACCCTGCTGGCAGAACAGCGCTCGTTTGTGCGCGTCGCTGTGGACGGCGCGCTGGAATTCCAGGGCATGCTGCAGCGCGGTGAGCGGCGCGATTACTTCGCTGATGAACAGATTGAACTGACCACTGGCAACGGCGCGGGCGTGCGCGTGCTTTTCAACCAGCGGGATGAAGG
>Ga0187827_10006371_pt1 | contig 13517 bp, 12 predicted proteins | sample ETNtaG_39_FD_167969 | JGI IMG/M metagenome (GOLD analysis project Ga0187827, IMG submission 167969) | Marine microbial and viral communities from oxygen minimum zone, Eastern Pacific Ocean - ETNP2014_SV_150_PacBio MetaG (Illumina Assembly) | ecosystem: Environmental > Aquatic > Marine > Hypoxic... | reverse complement strand
GGGAACTCTTAGCACGGATTCAATCCATCCTACGACGCAGTCATTCAAATGCAGCCATTATAGAGAAAGTTGAATTTAAGGACTTAAAAATTGATAAAACCAAACAGGCAGTGTATTTGAAGGGGAAGGCCATTTCCCTTTCAACCACAGAATATGAAGCACTACTCCTATTTATTGAGCATTCAGGTGAAACCCTTGATAGGGAATTCCTAGTTGAAAATCTAAGGGGGATTATCTGGCAGAGCTATGATCGTTCAGTGGATGTTCTGGTAAGTAGATTGCGCAGTAAGCTGGGAGAAACTCCCAATAATACCCGCTTCATTAAAACAATTCATGGAGTGGGGTATAAATTTATTGGAGAACCACAGAATTAACTTAAGAAACTTGCTCAAAACAAGTCTTTTTAATAGATTAGGTGTTCTCGTTATTGTATTTACAATAACCTTAACAGCTGTTTTATTTTACCAATTCCAATATTCTTTCACAACCCAAGATATTATTCTTGATGCCCATGAACATTACTATTATTCTAAAATGGTAGAAAGTTGGGGGAGTCCTCCGGATACAAATCGTATTATATTAGAAATAAACAATTTACAATTGTGGTGTGGGATATACAGAAAAAATATTAATACAGAAGGGCGTCCTGTGCCAGGTAAAAAATATTGGTCAAATGTGCCAGCAAATATTGATATAAAGGAATTTATAAGTTGGGTCATCAGTTCAGATTATACAGAAATGTATAATATTAAGATTTCCAACGAAACTCAAACTGGTGAAATTAATACCATGCCCGTTACTGTAGTAAACAATGGTAATTATCTCTTTTACCTCATTATTGATTATATACCACCAAGTGACTGGTATAATATTATGTTTGCAGTTTTATTAGCGATTGTTTTTATATTGGGTCTTTACTTCTTTATTCGCTACTACCTGAAACCTGTACATTTAATGCAAAATAGGATTAAATTGTTAGAACAAGGTGATTTAACATCCAAGGTTAAGATTATAGGCGAAGATGAACTAGCAGAATTGTCACATTCCATGAATAAAATGATAAAAGAAATTAATATACTCTTAGAGAATAAGCATCAACTGCTGCTGGATGTCAGTCACGAACTCCGTTCACCATTGACTCGAATGCAGTTTCTTATTGAAATGCTGCCAGAACATAATAATAATACCAAACTTAGAGAAGAAGTTAACTTTTTAGAAAATATGATTGAAAATTTATTGCTTTCGGACAGGCTTTCAATGCCCTATAAAACATTGGATTTCAAAAAAACTAATACAAACAAAATTGTAAAGAAAATTATGAATTTATTTCCTAGCACGGAAAATATAATCTCCATTTTTAATACCATACCCGATGAGGAAATTGTAGTAGATGAAACAAAATTTATTATTGCCTTAAGAAACATTCTGGACAATGCTATAAAATACAGCAGAGGAAAAGATGTTAACCTGAGCATTGAAAAAAAAGATACCATTGAATTTTGTGTAAAAGATTCTGGCATTGGCATAGCAGCTGATAATATTGAAGAAATCACAAAACCATTTTTTCAAGCAGATCAATCAGTTTCTACCAAGGGATTTGGTTTGGGTCTAACCATATGTAAAAAAATTATTGAATCGCACGGAGGCTGGCTGTCTATCAAAAGCAAGGTAGGTCAAGGTTCCGTATTTACTTTACATCTACCTAAGGTTCCGATTAAAAGTTGATATGCAATACCTATTACACTAAATTACTTTGTAATAAAACTTAGAAAAATGTCTCAAACTGGAGAAATATATTATGCAAAAATCAAGTGTAAACAAAGTTATCCTGGTTGGCCATATTGGGAATAAACCTGAAGGCAGATATACCCCTTCTGGGACATCAACCGCTAGTTTTTCACTAGCTACTAATGAATCGTGGCTCGATTCAGAAAATATAAAACAGGAACGAACGGAATGGCATAATATTATTGCTTGGAACAAGCTAGCTGATTTTGCCACAGAATATCTCCAAAAAGGTCAACTGATTTATATTGAAGGCCGCTTACAAACCCGTATATATAAAGATAAAGAAGATATCCAACGTCGCGCTACAGAGGTTGTATCAACTGCTATTACTCCGCTAGAATGGAAAACTTTTAATAAAACAGAAAATGGAACTGTTGATAAAAATAAATCAGGAGATGTAGTCCCCCAGAAGAAAGAAGACCTTCCCTTTTAATCACCATGTTACAAAATGTTGCAACCCCATAGAAAAATATCTTGTATTTTATGGAAATAATGATGTATATTTCTTGTAGAAGGAGGTTTCTATATGAGAACTGCATATAAAATAGTTATTTTAGTACTTTTAGTGGTGGGGCTTGTTTTTGCCAGGAGTGGAAATAAAAACCTAAGAGTAGAAGAAAAGAAAGTTAAAAGCGAGCATTATTGGGCGAAAGATCAATCAGTAGATAATAGTGATAAACAGCTTGAGCGAAAACGTTCTCATAAACGGAGACGTAAAATTAGAAAACCAGTTAAAGGTCTAAGATAAACTATACTTAATCTTTTAAATTGAAAAGGCGTCGGATTCGACGCCTTTTTTATTTTATTTTATATTTATGAAAAATCAAATAATTTTACTATTAACATCGACTTTTTTGCTCATAGCAAGCTGTGCTTCTACCTGTATGGAATATCGTTCCGCAACAACAGCTGCTCGAAGTGAACAAAATCTAAAAAGGGCAGAAGAGTGGGGACTAAAGGCATTGGAATCACCTGCATGCAATCCTACCAGTAACGCACTGGTCCCATATTTCCTAGCTACAGAAGTTTACCTAAATCGGAAGAACTATAATAAAATGGCAGAAATGTTTACTATTGCTAAACAGAGAAACCCTAATCAACCATTAGAAAATCCATTTAAGCTGGGAGATACCCCTATTGAAACCATAAGTGAAGGTGTTGAAGCATATCGGGAACAGGAATGGGTAATGATCTATAACCAGGCAGTTGATTTATATCAGAAAGGGAAAATCAATACAGCACATGAACAGATTGAAATTGCTATTCTCATCAATCCTAGAAAAGTAGAAAATTATTCCACGTTTGCTTTTTGGCACATAGAAGATAATAATATGGAAATAGCACTAAATATAATTGATAGAGGTTTAGAGGTGGACAATAGAAATTCAATTCTCTATCAAATGAAAGCTGATATTTCCGCACAAAATGATGAACTAAAATCTGCTTTAGAACTTTATTTGAAAGCTGTTGAATATTCAGATGATCCAGGCTCCATCATGCGGAAGCTCCTTTTTATATATATTGACCTTGGAGAAAATCAAAAAGCCATTGAATACAGCAATGAATTAATGAATAGATATCCCGATGATCCTGATCTGTATTATAATGTAGGAGTTCTATATCAACGTTTAGCAACTGAGATTTATGATAGCAGTCTAGATAAATTTAATAACATAGATAAGGATTTAAATTCTGAAACTATATTAAATTTGTATAAATCATATAAACAGGCACGAGAATATGCCTATAATTCTAGAGATTATTTTCTTCAAACTAGTGATTTAGAAATGGGAGAAAATAAATCTACCAAAGAAGCAGCAAAAGATATGAAAAAAATATTAAATAATATTGATGATATATTTATTCCATCTATCCGGAAGACAGCTCGATCAGCTGGTTTAGAGCTCAATTAAGAAATGGGACTTTATTTAAGTCCCGTTTCTTTCCTATCTCGAGTTTCAAATTATTAACCAAAGGCGTGCATAAATTGATTGAATACTCAATAATAATTTATTAATAGGGTCGCAAATTTATTATCCTACCCTTTTGCGTTTTAGTAAATATTCAGAGAGAGCCAGGTCTAAAGGGACATTAGTAGTAAGGCGTATATAATCAATATTATTCCTCCTACATTGGATCTTATAATAATCGCAGAATGCTTCCATATTCCGATGATAGTCCGCTTGGATATGCCAGGGTTCTGTAATCATTTCTTCTCCTGATTCCATATCCCGAAAGCGTGTACGCTGGGGAAAATCAAGTTTAAGTTCCTGGGGGTCCATAATATGGAAAACTACTACTTCATGACCCTTATAACGGAAATGTTGGAGCCCGGAAAGGACTTCTTCAGGAGAATCAAATAAATCGGAAATGAGAATAATAAGCCCCCGCTTTTTGATCACTTCTGCCATCTGGTGAAGAACCGGAGCTATATGGGTTTCCGGGCCTGGTGAAATATTTTCCATTTGAGAGAGGATGACATTAAGATGGCTTCGTTTTGACCTAGCAGGGATATTTATACGAATTTGATCATCAAAGAGTGTTAATCCAACAGCATCCTGCTGTTTCAACATAAGATATCCAAGGGAGGCTGCCAGAAGCTGTGCATATTCCAGCTTGCTTACCTCATTAGATTGATAATTCATGGAAAAACTCTGATCAATAAGAAGGTAGGATTTTAAATTGGTTTCCTCTTCAAATTGCTTCACAAAATATCGGTCTGTCTTGCCCCATAGCTTCCAGTCAATATGACGAATTTCATCACCAACACCATAGGCCCTGTGTTCGGAAAACTCAACCGAAAAACCATGGTAGGGGCTCTTATGGAGTCCTACAATAAATCCTTCTACTACAAAACGGGCTTTAAGGGATAGGTTATTTAATCGGGAAATTATTTCCGGTGTAAGTACCGGGGCATATTTAGGCATAATGATTTAGCTGGACTTTTCTAGAATATTATCTAGAATATTATCCCGGTTTATACCATCTGCTTCTGCATTAAAGCTGGGAATAATTCTGTGCCGTAAAACAGGATGAAGCATATGTTGAACATCGGAAATATCCGGTGTAGTTCGTCCATCCAGAAGGGCCTTTGCCTTGGCAGCTAGGATGAGATACATACTGGCCCGGGGACCAGCACCCCATTCTAGCCAGTTTTTGGAACCAGAAGAGGAATTTTCGTTGTTGGTATCACGAGTGCTATTTACAAAATCGACAGCGTACTGAATAACATTTTCTGCCACAGGCACATCTCGAACTAGTTTCTGATAAGCAAACAGATCTTCGCCTGTTAGGACTGGATTGATCTGTGCTATATCAGTGCTAGTAGTGGACTTAACAATATCTACCTCTTCATCTCTGGATGGATAAGTAATAATGATGTTGAACATGAAACGGTCAAGCTGAGCCTCCGGCAGAGGATATGTTCCTTCCTGTTCGATAGGATTCTGAGTCGCCAAAACAAAAAATGGCTCTTTTAAAGTATAGCTAATTCCTCCTGCGGTTACCTTATGTTCCTGCATGGCTTCCAATAGAGCAGCCTGAGTTTTGGGAGGTGTCCTATTGATTTCATCTGCTAAAATGATATTTGCAAATATGGGACCCTTAAAAAACTGAAAACTTCTCTTTCCTGTATCCTGTTCTTCTTCAATAATTTCCGTACCCGTAATATCAGATGGCATTAGGTCAGGCGTGAACTGGATTCGGTTAAATTTAAGGTCCATGGCATTAGCTAGGGTTTTGATTAGAAGTGTTTTGGCCAGGCCGGGGACTCCCTCCAGTAAAATATGTCCCTTACATAAAAGAGACATAAACAGATATTCTATAATATTTTTTTGCCCAATTATAACTTTTGCAATTTCTGAAAACAGCCTTTCCTTATCAGATTGCAATTTTTCTAATAACTGAATATTATCCATGATTTACCTTATTTAGTTGGGTTTTAAATCTAACGTGATCCTTAAAACTCCACAATTATAATTCTTTCAAGGTTACATATTATTTAAGGGTAAATTTCATCTTTAATTTTCATATTTAATCAAAAAAGGATAGTAGACGTTTTGGAGAAAATATGCCTGAAAGGAATGAGTAAGGATGAGTTGCAATTCTGGTGCCTGGAAGCAGGACAGTCTGACTACAGAGGGCAGCAGCTATTTGAATGGATGTACCATCATGGCATTTCATCTTTTGCGGAAATGTCAAATGTAAATAAACCATTCCGTGAGTACCTAGAAAATCACTGTATTATCCAGACACTTGAGATACAGAAAATGTCTACATCAAAGGATGATAATTCCACAAAAATATTATTCCGAACCATAGATAATAAATTTATAGAAACGATTTCTATGATTGATAAAGATCGACATACGGTTTGCATTTCATCCCAAGTGGGTTGTGCATTGGACTGCGGTTTCTGCGAAACCGGAAGAATGGGATTACTTCGAAACCTCAGCACAGGTGAAATTGTTGATCAACTCATATTTGTAAGGGAAAATGAAAAACATCCAATCACTAATGTGGTATTTATGGGAATGGGTGAACCTTTTCATAATTATGATAATGTCATAAGTGCAGCAAATATTTTTCATTCACCCCGAGGATTTAATCTATCGGCCGCAAGGATTACTATTTCTACAGCTGGTATATTGCCTAAAATCCAGCAGTTTATTAATGAAAAACAACGTTACAAACTTGCCATTTCTCTGAATGCAGCGGATGATGGGATACGAACCAAACTTATGCCGGTAAATAAAAAATGGTCCATAGCAAATTTAATCAAAGTAGGAAGAGAATATTCTAATTTGAAGAAACGGCAAGTGATGTTTGAATATGTTATCCTGAAAGGTATTAATGATTCAAAAGATGATGCTTATAAGCTGGCTCATTTACTTAAGGGGATTCCCTGCAAGTTAAATATTATTCCCTATAATGAAACGGAGGGAAGTTATCAGAGACCCGATGAAAAAACCATCAGTCAGTTTTCTGAAATTTTACATAATTTGCGGGATAAATACCGGGTTTTTGTTCGATGGAGCAAAGGTCAAGATATTAATGCTGGCTGTGGTCAATTGGTTGTAAAGGAAACATGAATCAGGGGAAAGAAGTAGCAGATTTCATTTTAAATAAGCTACCAGAGTCGCCACATACAGCTGTAATTTTAGGTTCAGGCTTAGGGAAATTTACAACTACACTTCGTTGCCCCCTTCAAATTTCATACACTGATATTCTACATTATCCCCGTTCTTCCATAATGGGACATGCAGGAGAATGGGTATTTGGTTATATTAATGAAAAACCCATTATCTGTGCCAGTGGCAGATTCCATTATTATGAGGGATTTCAAATGGAAGAAGTAACTCTGCCCGTTCACGTTGCAAATTCCTTAGGTTGTCAGCTATTGATCACTACAAATGCTGCTGGCTGCTTGAAAAAAGAATGGGAACTGGGAAAGCTTATGCTAATTACAGGCTATATAGATTACTCATTTAGGAAAAATTCAGATCCACCCTCTATTGTATCATTTAATAGCAATACAAATAACAAGCATAAAGTTAGGCAAATAGCAACTGATTTAGGTATTGTGTTATACGAAGGAATATATACTTGGGCACTTGGGCCCAGTTATGAAACCCCGGCTGAAATTCAAGATATTAGATCTATAGGTGGTCATGTAGTAGGGATGTCTACTGTACCGGAAATGATGAAAGCAGATGAACTGGGGCTAGAAGTAATAGGTATTTCCTATCTTACTAACTATGCTGCTGGAATGACAGACGACATATTTTCTCATAAGGATGTATTGGAGATTACACGAAAAAATCATAAACAATTATCTAATCTTCTTCAAAATATTGTTTAAACAAATAATAACCCCACAAAATCACTAACCCATTTTATTCAATCTCAAATGCAATATAAAGCATGCTGTCATTCCGCAGTATCCGAAGCATGATTGTATCACCCTGTTTATAAGATTCTAGTTCAGATTTATAATCAGGTATATCTTTAATATCTGTTTTACCAATTTCAATAATGATATCTCCCTTGCGGATATTATTTTCTACAGCATTAGCACCAGGTTTTAATTCTACCACAATCACTCCTTCAAGATCTGATGAGCTGAGCCAGGACTTATTAGCACTATTTTCAACCGTTTCCACATGTAAACCCAGAAGATCAAAATATGAGTCTCCATAGCGATAGGCCTCTGTAAGCTCATCTTCATCTGGCCGGATACCTAGTTTCACAGTGAGTTTTTTTTCTTTCCCATCCCGAATAACAGTAAGTTTTGTTCTATCATTGGGCCGTCCAGTAGAAATAAGGTTTTTTAGCTGAGACGAATCCTCTACTTTTTCACCGTTTACAACCACTACCACATCCTTATTTCTCAAACCTGAATCTGCTGCGGGGCTATCCTTAATAACTTGGCTGATGAGAGCACCATTTCTATTTTTCAGTCCCAAGGTTTTGATCATGTTGCTATTCAAGTCCTGGATATGTACTCCAAGCCATCCTCGAGAAACCTTGCCATCGGCAATGAGATCTTCCATTACTCTCTTAACCATATTGATGGGGATAGCAAATCCCACACCTGCATTCCCACGGGAAAATCCGTCAGTAGCAATGGCAGCATTAATGCCCACTAACTTGCCGTTTAGGTTGAATAATCCCCCGCCAGAATTTCCTGGATTAATAGCTGCATCATGTTGGATAAAATCTTCAAAATTATTATGAGAAATAACATCATTTCTTCCCACAGCACTCACAATCCCTGCCGTTACAGTGTGATTTAAATGCAACCCAAAGGGTGAGCCGATAGCCACCACCCATTCGCCTACTTTCAGTTTTTCTGAATTTCCCAATTCCACTGTAGTAAGGCCGCTTGGTGTAACTTTAATTACAGCAATATCTGAGGGAGGGTCTGTGGCAATAATTTCTGCTTTCATCTCACGTCTATCAAAAAGAACCACCTTGATTTCTTCTGCATCTTCTACCACATGGTTATTGGTGATAATATAGCCTTCATTCACATCAATGATCACGCCCGATCCCAGGGCTTGTCCTTTAAATTTATCTCTTGGAATCTGCCCTCCAAATGAATCAAAAAATTGATGAAAATTTGTTTCTACTACTTTTTCTGAGATGATGGATACAACGGCAGGGCTACCTTTTTCAGCCACCTTGATAAAGGCATCACTAAAATTTTGCATGGGAGGGCTGGATAATAGAAAGGTAATAAAAATAAATGATGCAGCAGTTTGTGTATATTTCATATAGATTTCCTTAAGTTAAAAAGTCTAATGACAATTGGAACATCTTGTTCCCAAAATAAATTTTCATTGGATTCGTGATGGGAAATTATGAATATTTTAGTGCTGAAATCAAAGATTGGAAAAAAATATGAAAAAAGTTGTAATTACTGGCGTTAGTACTGGAATTGGTTATTCATCGGCTAAAATACTATGCAATGCAGGATATATTGTATATGGCAGTGTCCGAAATGATAAAGATGCAGAGCGGATTTTGGATAAGCTTGGGGAAAACTTCCATCCTTTGATTTTTGATGTGACTGATTCACAGGGAGTTTTAGATGGTGCCGAAAAAGTAAAATCTGAATTGGGTAATGAGGAGTGTATTGCTGGATTGGTGAATAATGCAGGGGTTGCGCTTGGCGGGCCAGTAACAATAATCGATATAGAAATTTTCAGAAAGCAATTAGAGGTAAACTTTTTTGGATTGATTAATGTTACTAAAGCCTACCTTCCTCTTTTAGGTGCCAGAAAAGTATCTAGAAATCAAGGAAAAATCATAAATATCAGCTCTATTAGCGGAAGACGTTCCCACCCATTTATGGCACCCTATACCGCATCTAAATTTGCTGTGGAAGCGTTCTCAGATTCACTACGAAGAGAACTTATGATATATGGCGTGGATGTGATTCTTATAGAACCGGGTCCTATTAAGACAGCAATCTGGGATAAGACGCCCGATCCTAAAAATAATGAGTTTCTCGGAAGTGATTATGAATCAGCCCTGGGTAGGTTTTATAAATTATTTATAGGAATGGGTAAAAAAGGACTAGATGCTGATGTAATTGGAAATAGGGTAAAAAAAATATTGGAACATCCAAGACCCAAAATTCGCCATGTTATTACTCCGAATCGATTTTTAAATTTTACCCTTCCAGGAATACTGCCAACCCGTGTGTATGATAAGATGTTGGGAAAGGCTTTAGGTTTAGTAAAGAAGTAAGTAAATTATGTTTGATATAGTAGAGGAAAAATGATAGGGCCCCTTAAGGAGGAGCCCTATTTTTAAGGAGGAGGTTGAGTCAATTTTGTTAGTTGTAAGGAGGAGTTAACTCTTTTGATCAACCACTATCAAAATATACCTTAGCATTTAAATATAAATTCCCAAATTAAATGTAAATTATTGTAACGGATTTATTCCATTTCCAAGGAGGGCTTATGGGAACGACGGATGAGGATCCGTAGCCAGGTAATACTGACAAAAGAAGTGAAAATACAGGAAATCAGCGTGCCCAGCCAGGCATAATGAACTGGTTTACCAAGAATGATGACAAAATACCATGCCAAGAAAGCTGAAATAATTACCACCCGCAATAATGTTAGTATTAACATAGGGTTTGCATGTCCCAGCCCCTGCATAATACGACTACTTGTCATACCAATTGTAATAAATGGATAGGCAAAAGCCATGATTTTAAAATATTGTATGGTTAATTCAATGATTCTCTGTTCGTTTGTAAATACAGGTATAATTTGTTCTATTAGAAAGAAGAAAAGTAGGCTGAATAATAATGCAATGATCACCGCTCTGCTAATACCATATTTTACAATCTGGTTTACCAAATCCATACGCTTAGCACCATAAAACATTCCCACCAGTGTCACCAATGATGTGGCTATGGATATAATGGGAAGAAAAAAGAAATGTTCAATACGCCCTGCTGTTTGATAGGCAGCTACAGCTTGAGAAGAGCCTAAAATACTGTTAAATACCATCACACCCATAGACATAATAATTATACTTAAGGAAGCGGGTATACCCAGGCGGAAAATATCCCGGAGGATTTCAAAATTATATTTGAAATACCTGAGATTAAAAGTTACATAGCTACGTTGGCGAAAAAGGATAAAGTAAATAAATACCAGGGTCACCAGGGCTTGGCTGATAACGGTGGCAATGGCTGCACCGGAAATCTGATAATAATAGATCAGGATTGGGTCCAAAATAATATTTAGTATAGTGCCTACTCCCATGACTATCATGGGAAACATCATTTCACCCTCACCGGATAGAATGGAGCGAAAGAAAATAGAAAGTACCATAAAAATTGAACCACCCGCCATAATGTAGAAGTAATCCAGGGCCATATCAATAGTCTTTTTATCTGCACCTTGTAGTTCCAATAGTTTATCACCATAATAAAACCCAAGAGTAATAATGATAATACCAATTATTATTCCCATGAGGATGGTATGCTCAGCAGTATTATCTGCATTTTTTTTATCCTTTGCTCCGATAAACTGTGCAATAACCGTGGTTGCACCAGTGCCCAAACCAAAGGTGATCCCCATGAGAATAAAAAAATATGGGAATATATATCCTAAGCTTGCTAGAGCAGTTCCACCAATCATGCGGCCCACAAATGCTGTATCGGCCATCATATAAATTGCCTGAACTGACATTCCTAACATCATGGGGAGTGCCAATCTCCACAATGCCTTTTTGGGATTTTTTATAAATTCCTCTAGGCGGCTCTCTTTTACTTTGTTATCCATATCTATTTTACTAGTTGAAAATTACAAAAATAGTTAGCGATTATATATAGCTATCCTATTGTTATTTTGGTAAACGTTTTAAGTGTCGTTCATGAAAAAAATCATCATTCACACCAGTATCAATCTCAATGTTTTCAAATTTTAAATGTGTTGAATGTTTTTTTTGTACATTGGTTACTTGGATTTCCCTTAGGATTTGAAAAGTATCCATCTTTTCGTAGGCAAAGTGTTTTTCCTTCAGGATTATTCCGCTCTTATCATAGGATTCTTCTTTTAATGGAATGAGCAAATTGGGATCTACCCAGGTGATATGTCGGTTGTATCCAGAACGAATATGCTCTTTTGGAATTGATTCAAGTAAGTGGCATGATATGCTATCGTATACTTCCTGCCCAATAAGGGTAAATGTATATTCATCCAGTTGGCGGGAAGATAAATCTTCATAACTCATATCAGATCCCATAAAACTTTCACTTCTTTTTTTGGAAGAAATACGTCGGATTTTTTTAAATGACGGTAGCCAAATACGCATTTCATCATCTCTGTCATCATGTTCAATTTTTAAGAATGCTACACCTTTATCATCGGCTGGAGAAAGAAACCATATTATCTGTTTTGCACCATCATCCTTAGTAATGGAGCGTAGAGAAGAAGAACGGGATTTGCCTTTTTTATTGATGAGGGTCATAAGAAGGTCAACTTTAGAATCTGTGGGTGTTTTACGATTTTCCATTTGCAAGGCTAACTCATCTCCAGTGAGGGCAAAAACATATCCTGCTAATAGTAATAAACTAATTTTTTTCATCTATAGTATTTCTTAAACTTTGAGTTTATGTTTTGTTATTTCCATAATAGAAGCTAGAATAGTTAGAGTACCAAACGACGTTGATATCATAGCAAATACCATGAGCCCTCCCATGTGAACCAGAGGAATCAGCGAGGATAAAATAAGAGCAGAAAATCCCATATTAGAACAAACATCCAATAAAATTGGATATCCCACATCATCTATCACTTGCGGACTGATTGTAGTTTCATTTTTTATATCATTTATTGCATAGTGCCTGAATTCGGCAATATAATGAATGGAAAAATCTACTCCCACCCCTATGATAATAGATGTAAGAAGTGCGGTGAAATGGGTCAAGTCTATACCAAACCATCCCATCAACCCAAAATTTAATATGATAGCTGATGTAAGAGGAATGACAGATAAGATGCCAAATTTAAATGATCGAAAAAATATCCAGGCAATACATAATATAACACCAATTGAAACAATGATACTGGTAATAGAGGATTGAACTACCAGAGCAACAAAATCCTTAAGAAACATCATAAGACCTGATACTTCTATATTCATACCCGCTAGTTCTGTGTGTAGAAATTTTTCAATATCATTTGCTATTAAAACTACATCTCTAGTGGACACTGTATGCATCATGGCTGTGATGAGTCCGGCATCATATTTATAGTTTACCAAAGATTCAAAGTCATCAGGATCCCCTGACATGGAATACATTGTAAACAAATTATTAACTTTACCTTTTGTATCAGGTATGCTCAGATAACGCCTATCATTATCCATGACCGCTTTATGCATTTCTTGTATTACATCAGCTATAGAAATTGTGGCATTTACAGTGGGTATAGTCTCCAGATATTGTTGGATTTGCACCATTTGATTGAGAGTCTCAGGTTCTTTTAAATCACCATCAATCTTCATCATAAGGTTCATAGATCCAGCCATCTCCCGATCTAAAAAAAAGGTTGATTCTCGTATAGTATTACCTGGCTTAAACAAGTTGACAAGATTGACTTCCACATTAATGTAGCGAATCCCCAGAGAAGCAATAAACACAATAATAATGCCAATAGATAACACAATTTTTGGACGTTTTAAAATATTGTTCCCGAAAATAT
>Ga0187827_10006370_pt1 | contig 13519 bp, 17 predicted proteins | sample ETNtaG_39_FD_167969 | JGI IMG/M metagenome (GOLD analysis project Ga0187827, IMG submission 167969) | Marine microbial and viral communities from oxygen minimum zone, Eastern Pacific Ocean - ETNP2014_SV_150_PacBio MetaG (Illumina Assembly) | ecosystem: Environmental > Aquatic > Marine > Hypoxic... | reverse complement strand
GATGTGGGCTCGTCTGTTCAAGTGACTTCTGATGGTGGCTACATAATAGCAGGCTACACAGAATCATTCGGTACAGGTGAAGTTGATGTTTATTTGGTCAAGATTCAACCTCTGATATCCCAACCGATAACTACAACCACTTCGACAACTACTCAGATAGATCAATTTACATTTCCGTCAGGGGTCATAATAATTGCAGTAGGAATAGCTGTGGCTGGTATAGCAATAGCTCTTGTACTTCGAAGTAGAGCACCCAAGACACCAAATAAGCAATAGAAGTGTTTCTTCAATTCCACAAAAAATAATTTAGAAATTTTTTATAAAGGATCTAAAATATAACCATAGTTATATATATGGTATTCTTGAGGACGGAATAATTGATGATACAGAATAGGAGAGAAAATAGTTAGTATGAAAAGAATAAGAATCATAAAAACCATAACTTGGAGAGTAATAGCTACATCAATAACCATCTCAGTATCATACATCATTACCGGTAGCTTAGAAATAGCCGGAACAGTAGGAGCTATAGATGCAGCCATTAAAATGATGGGTTATTATGCACACGAAAACATCTGGGATAGAATACAGGTGTAGAATCAGGATCAATACTTTCCATCATTATGAACGAGTTTTTGATACGTTCTTTTAAAAGAATAACAAAAAAGAATTAAAGAGGCTAGAATGAAGCGGTTCCAGCCCGAAAAATTTCGTGGCATGAAGCCCGGTCGTCTAGTGGCCAACCTTCATTATGGAGGGCTAAGGATTCCAGGCTCTGGATCCAAATTGGAGAAGAAACCTGGGGACGCCAGTTCGAATCTGGCCCGGGCTACCAAAATCACATGTTTAGATTTATGAGAGTGTTTGCAGTTATCATCTAAATAATCAAGGGTTTGGCCAATTCCAAAATCTTTTTCTTCCAATTTGGTGCCTTTACAATACCGCTTGCTACAAGAACCCCAAATGCGCCTAGTTTCAATGATGCAGCAACATCTTCGGGCTCAACTACTCCTGCACCACATATTACTTTCACGTTAGAGTTTACACGTTGAGCTGCTTTAACAGAGCTGGAAACTACTTCAGGCTTTGCTTTTGAAACAGCTATACCAGATCCAATGAGCTCAGGTGGCTCAATAGCAATAAAATCAGGTTGAAGGGCAGCTATACGAGAAACCTCTTCAGATGTGCCTGCGCAAATAACTGAGATAAGTCCCACGTCTCTTAAACGAGGAATTATCTGATTCAATTCCTCGAATTGAACTCGCTTCTCACTATGATTTACAATGGAGCCTGAAACATTCAAAGACTTTACTAATTCAGGAATGATTGAGCCAGTCACACTTCCTGGTTTAAATGAATCAGTATGTTGTGACAAAACTGGAATAGAAACATTTCCAGCTACAATTCCTAGAAAAGGAATAGGAGGTGCAACCACTATCTCAACCCCAAGGTGGGTAGCTACTGACTCAGCAGCCTTCGCTAGGTTTAGAGCATTATCACCAGAAACTTCAAGATAATTCTTTTCGTTTATAATTAGTAAAGGAGTGCGCAATTCATAGCCACAGATGTTTTTCCATTATGACCCCGTGAATCGATTCTTCAGTTTATCTAGAACGGTCTTGAGAGTAGTATACTCCATCTCTTCCGATGCAAGCCGAGCAGGCATAAATGGTCCTTGTCTTCTAAGATAGTCTGCAATTTCATTAGATTTACTTCTAGCCAAGTCAAAAGCAGGGTCATCAAACATATCAGAAGGACCAATCAACATACCATCAGATAACTGAAACCCGAGCGCAGCAACCCGTGGAGGACCATCAAACCTTGTACACCTTGCATCTTTTATCGAGACTGGCATAAGTGGTCCATTATGTGAACCCCTCATCCATCCAGCTACAAGGTGAGGAAACGCAAAAGGTTCAATAATCTCACCAACAGCTGGAAGACCATGTTGTGCCCTTACGAAACAAACAGGATCATCCTTACCAACATACTTACCAGCTATAAGGGCTAATCTGGAAGTACTTGCTGCGGCAGCAAGAATATTATTTTTCTTAGAATAAATTGAATGTATAACATACCTTCCTGTATTACCAATCAGAGCTAAAACATCATAAGATTCTTCTGGAGTTTTCAGATCAACTATTTTATTTTTTTCTACATCCATAACTCTGAAGATAAAACCATCATGAAGACTTTCATCTATAATCAATCCTGCAGTATTGAATGGATCTGCAAACATTCTAAACAAAGGATTATTCCAAGCACCAGGTTCAGTCTTATCAGCCATAAAAACCACTATTGGTTCAGATTCCCTTTCCTCGAACTCTGCTTCAGCTATTCCTGGACCCATTGCTTTTATATTTCCAGAAAAAGCATCAGAAAGAAGGTCCTGTCCAGCACCATAAAGCTTAAGTTTTTTGGAAATATTTTCGGTCACATGTATGAACGTGTCCCAGGCCAATTTATGGATCTCTTTATTGTCAGTTCCCTTCTTGTGAGTCATAATCAATTCAAGATCATCACCAACATGAGTAACATGAAAATCGTTTATCAGATTAGATGTCTTTGCTTTCTGAAGCTGCTTTGAAGCATCCTCCATCTGCTCCGGTATCACAGTGTGATGACCAGCTAGACTACCAATATCGGCTTTAATTACAGAAAATGTTATTTTCATATACCAAATTCATCCTTGATTCACATATACTAGATTGATATAAAATAAAGGTTGTTAGACAATATCGTTATCAAATGATCCTTCATCCCAATTAATGCCATCATCATCTCCCATCTCATCAAGATCAAATAAAGGATCATCTATTTCCAAATTATCTTCATCATCTAATAGACTAAACATGATGCCGCTACCATAAAGTTTCAGCATATTATTGTAGATAATCTAAGATAATCTCCGATATAAAAAAAAGTTCACTTTAGACAAAATTCCAAAATACCTAATTCATGTCCATTTAAAATCAACTTAAAATTGTTAGAATAGTCTAAATAGTATTACATCAATAATAAATTAGATTTGCTTCAACTAAACTACAAAAATGATTTATCGGAAGCAGTAAATATTATTAAGAATGGTGGCATAATTATTTACCCAACCGATACTCTGTATGGGATAGGCTGTAATCCATTTGATCCCTCAGCAATAAGGAAATTAAACAAACTAAAAAAAAGAAGTAACAAACCGTTACCAGTTTTATGCAGTGACTTAAACCATGCTGAAAATCTTGTGTACCTTGGAGAATTAGGCAAGAAACTTGCATCAAGATTCTGGCCAGGAGGTCTAACGATTATTGCTAAAAACATGGTGGATAATCTACCAATGGATCTTATTGGCAATTCAGGAGGAATAGGTGTACGAATACCCAATCATGAAGGTGCATTAAAGATTATTTCTTGCTGCGGAGGTAAGCTCGTTGCTACAAGTGCAAATATTTCTGGAAGGGAAACAGCTCAGACGCCTGAAGAAATTAGGTGTATTTTTGAAGATAAGTTCGATGTACTAATATATGGGGGTTACAAGCCTTCAGGCGTCCAGTCTACTGTGGTAGATGTGGTAAGCGGTACCGCAAGAATAATTCGTGAAGGTATCGTGTCGTCAAAAGAGCTGAAAAGAACATTGAATAGTGAGGAACAATAAATGGTGGTAAAAAATACATTCATATTTACTACGTTTAAGGGAAACGAAAATGCAGCTGGCTCAGAAATGTATATGTTATTAGCCGAGTTCGGGGATAGTAAAGCGAAAATATCTAGAACTGAAGTTCCCGGGATCTTATTTGTTGAGACAGTACTTACTCATCAGAAAGTCATTACAACAATTCAGAAGATAATCGAAGATGAACCTTGGAGATTACGTTCCATGCTTCGAATATTTCCCGCAGAGCAAATTATAGAATCAGAAATCGAACAGATAACAAAAGTAATACAACCTATGCTTGAAAAGATTGGAGAAGATGAAACATTCAGGATAACAATTGAAAAAAGACTATCAGATTTATCACGGCAAGAGATAATTAAAGAAGTTGCATCGAAAACAACTCGAAAAGTAAATCTAAAAAACCCTAATTGGGTAATTCTCATTGAAATAATAGGTAGCAAAACTGGTATTTCAGTAGTAAACCCTTCTCAGATCATAAGTGTTACCAAGGCAAAACGCGGAAACATATAGTTGAATTAATCAACGCCGTCCATCCACAATAACTGTGGCCTTTTCAGATAATAAAGCAGCCAACTGGTTTTGCTTAACCAAAACAGAATTTAATGCCAGATCATTGATACCATGATAGTGCTTCAAAAAATTCGTTTTTTCAGAGCTGTCAAATAATAGACTGTTTGATGACTTTCCTTGCCTAAAAATAATTTCTTTAATTCCTTGCAAATGGTCCCCGTGTCCAATCCCCACAAAAATTACGTCTTGTAGTCCATTTTTCATACCAACTGCTTTCAATGAACCTACTAGGTTAGAGCTACAAGATATTCGAAGAATAATATCTAGATCAAACTTCACTTTGGATATGCCCTTTTTTTTAGATACCCATGCTTGTCTTATAACAGCCCACAGATGCGCTATGTTTGCCACAAATTTCGCGTTTATTGCTTGTAAAATTACATTCGGCATTTTAGATCTTAATGAAACCATGAACATATCAGGATCTTCTACTTCTACATCTCTCAATGGTATTGCAACTGCTTTTACATTATCTTCAAGATCTATGAAATGCATGAATTTGTCTAGCTCATCTGACAAGATGATTTTGTATACTAGTTTCCAAGTATCTAATTCTTTCGATTATCTGGATAAACTACCTCCTTTTCTTAAGAAAGTGATAAACTACAAATAATAAAAGAAATTGGGATAACTGATAAACTTATTTTTTGTATCAGAATAGCGAAATGACAAAAAAGATGGATGAGAAGAATAAAAAGAAATTTTAGATAACAATTAAGAAATTGGATTCACAAGAATTGCAATTCAAACAGATAGCAAAAAAGATTGAAGGCATATCAAGAGAAATAGATATATTTACATTAACAAATGAAAATGAAGAAGTATTGATCACTACGAAAATAGAGAAAATAAAAGCAACATTGATGACAAGCTAAGGAAACCTAACAAAAGAGTTTGAAATTGAGACAGACAAAAACGGTGAATCGTTCAATTAACGATGAGTAAATACAACAAAAGTATGCATTTGGACTGTGGGAACATATCACAAATACACTCAGCCTCCATGAGAAATAGGTATCAGAGTTACCTCATCTCCTGATTTCAAAATGAATTCATCAATCTTTTTTGAAACCGCAACACCATTTATTGCAACAATAATATCATTTAGAATCTCATGACTGTCCCCATTTTTTCCATCAAGATTGAATATTTTTTTTAGAAGGGTGGTTAATTGTAAAGAATCCTCATTTAATGAAAATGAATCGTTACCAAGAGTCTTTCCAATGCTTCCAAGAGCTTTTACATTAATCATTTAGACATAACCATTGGATCATTAAAATCCTTCAGTTGGATAAATGGGTTATATAGTGTTCACTTCTGGAGGAGTAGCCTCAATATCCTCTTTTGGTTCTTCAGATAGGTCATCCTTCATTCGTTTGGTGATATATCCAACAATTTCATTCCTCAATTGCTTAGAACTCACAAAAGCATATTTTCCAAATATTTCTTTATTCTTCTCAAAATCAGCGGTAAAATTCTCGCCATACTTATCTAAGACTTGGTAAGCAATTCGCTTGACTCTATCCATCTACCAAATACCACCAAGGGGTCTACATAAGAAGGACTATATAATCTTCACACGATTGCAACTATTATTTCATTGTTTTTATCAGCGACAACATAAAAGAAAACGTAATGAAACTATAAAATGCAACGAAATACTCTTTTTTTATTCCCTGATCGTAACATGTAGTAACAGGGTTCATTTACTCAGAGAGTAATAGATAGATACTTTTCTGAATTCTTGAATACCAATGACAAAACATCATCAAACGGCATATTGAGAGATGAAGATAAAGAGAGTAGTATAGTCGGTAGAAAAGTTGGCAAAGTAATTTTTCCACTGAAGCGAACAGGTCCATCAGTCTCAACTAGAATATACTCTTTAGGCATAGAACAAACCAACTGCCTCTTTCGTTTTGAGGACACCATTGCAGGACCAAATGAAGCATAGTAACCTCTATCAGTAACTTCCTTTAATTCATCATCACTACCAGTAAACCAATGTAGTAGAACATTTTTCAGTCTGTACGAACTGAGTGTTTCCAATGTCTCTTTCAATGTACCACGTGCATGAAGAGCAACTGGTTTTCCAAGTTTTTCAGCAATCTCCAGTTGCATCTTGAAAACATTAGTTTGGGCATCACTCAAAATCTGATTTGAATCTATTCGTCTATCAAGTCCTATTTCACCAATCCCAACCACAACATCTTTTACTTTATCGAAATACTCTAAGAATTTATCCATGTTTACAATCTCTGCCATTTGAGGATAAATACCCACAAATGGCAAAACTTTTCCAGGAAATTCTTGTGCAAGTTTTATTGTGTCCAATGAAGTTTTACTGTCAACTGACACACACACAAGTACAACATCAGAGAATTTCAAATACGCTTTCAAGTATCCTGAAAAAGACGCATATTCTTCATCGGTCAAATGTACATGAATATCGACTTGTTTGACCATAATCTCTTCATCCATCCGCTGTTACATTACATTACTTTTGCTTTTTGAAAGTTAAGCTCTAATAATACGGATAGCATACACTTTAAAATTGTTGTCGATAATAATATTGAGTATACAATTGATCAATTTATTATCTTGTTAGATAGAGTATTTTAACTTGAATAATGACCAAAATTCCACCATATACAGATTATATCATTCTGATAAACCTATACAGCATTATTATGCTTTTAATACTTGATTAAACTCTATTTATACCAATAAAAGTTAAATACAGCCATATTTTCAATATTATCTGATAACAATGCCTGAACCTGAATTTGGAATCGCTGCAATCTACAGAATAATCAAAAAAACGGGTGCCGAGAGAGTAGGGGATGATGCTGCACATGAACTTCGATCTGTCCTTGAGGAGATTGGGGAAATGATTGCAAGACAGGCCGTAGAATTTTCATCTCATGCAGGACGCAATACTGTAAAGGCGTCAGACATTACACTAGCTGTAAAAACACTTAAACTCTAAATTTTCAGGAAGAAGCCTTTTCTCTTTGGCGATAGACATCTATAATCTCCATTATTGTTTCATCAAATGTCCGCCGTTCTCCATCTTGAGCAGTAATTTGAGCAGACACTTTGGTTAACTCCCGATGTGTTTCGTTAGATATTTTCATTGTTTTAACCAAATGATTATGAACCGTCCACCTATTTACTAATAATAGGGCTAAATATATTCTTTACTATAGTAACTAATAAATACTAATAGTAGTAATAAGTATACCGTGGGAATTTGGGAGAACAAATAGTTTCAGGTAAATCTGCTCAGGCAATAAATGTTAAATTATACCAAATTGATTCAGATGTATCAATCAATTCTGACCACCAAACGCGCTGCAATATCGATAAAATATTGAGTAGACTAGATCAAATAGAGGTAGGGTAAATGAATAGAGTTACAGGACGCGTCAATTATTGGTAAAGAAGTGTTAAACAACACTATTCATCTAGAAATGATATATTATGATATCTTGAAATCAACAAATGTTTTTTCTGAAAGTCTTTATTTGTTTCAAAACTGTGCTTTGAACAGATAAGTGAAATTAATGGAAGGAGATTTTCCTACAAAGATATATGTCCTAAGGATGAGTCAGGATGATCCTAAGAAATGCACTTCAGCAAAACTCAGTAGAATGAGACTTGCCAGATCACTTCCTCAAGCAAGAATGATTCCAAGGAAAGCTGTTGTTCTCAACCCTACTGCAGAAGTATTTCTGCCTAAAGATCAGGATAATCTCAAGAATGGAATTGTAGCAATAGATTGTTCATGGAAAAATGTTGAAAAGGTATTCAATAGACGGTTTAATGGGTTGAATCGAAGGTTACCAATACTTCTTGCTGGAAACCCTATCAATTATGCTAAACCCAATAAGTTAAGCTCCGCAGAAGCTATAGCAGCTATGTTGTATATTGGAGGCCAGGTTGAACATGCTCAAAAGATTATTTCAATTGTTAAATGGGGCCCAACTTTTTTGAGTCTAAATCAAGATCCACTTGAGGAATATAGATTAGCCGAAACATCTGAAAGAATAAAAGAAATAGAACAAGAATACTTTAGTGCATTCTCATAATTGGAACAAATAAGATAAGTGTGATAGCAACAAATGATGAATGTATCCGAATATCTAATGAACTTTGAATATCTTGATAGAATAGACCTTCTTCACTTTACGCCGTCTGGGAAAAGGACAATAATAGAATATGTTGAGATTGACGGTCAAAAAATCCCAAAATATATAAATGAATTTTGGACCTCAAAACAGAGAAAAGCAAATTCTATACATGAAATATCATATCGAGCTTGTTTCAAGCCACAACTTCCACATTTTTTCATTAATCTATTGACAAATGAAGAGGACATTATTTATGATCCATTTAGCGGTAGAGGAACCACTGGTATTGAGACAGGTCTTTTGAATAGAAATATCATACTGAACGATGTGAATCCATTAAGCGAGATAATTTCTTTGCCAAGATTTTTCATTCCCAAAATAGAGGAAATTGAAAAACGCCTTCGTAATATGCCTATGCAAGAAGAGGTAAAGGCAGAAATTGACTTATCCATGTTCTACTATGAAAAAACAGAAGTGGAAATTGTATCGATTAAGAATTATTTGAAAATGAGAAAAGACAAAGACGAGGAAGACAACGTAGATAAGTGGATTAGGATGGTGGCAACAAATCGGCTAACAGGACATTCGCCAGGCTTTTTTTCTGTCTACACACTTCCTCCAAACCAAGCCATCTCTCCCGAACGCCAGATAAGGATCAATAGAGAGCTTAACCAGAAACCAGAATATAGGGATACACGTAAACTTATATTAAAAAAGTCTAAATCCCTTCTTAGTCGGACAAAGAATGCCCAAAAAGAAAATCTTCGTAAAGCCGGTAAAAAGGCATTATTTTTGTGCAAAGACGCAAGGGAAACCGTTGAGATAGAAAACAAATCTGTCCAGTTGACAGTTACCTCACCTCCTTTCTTGAATATAGTTCAATATTCAAAAGACAATTGGTTGAGATGCTGGTTTAATTCCATTGATGACAAAGAAATAGAGAAAAAAATCACAATGTCTCTAACTGTTGCGGAATGGTGTAAAATAATGGGTGTAGTATTCACAGAATTATGTAGAATTACAAAATCTGGGGGATGGGTTGCATTTGAGGTTGGCGAAGTACGAAAGGGAACTATTAAACTCGATGAATACGTAGTGCCCCTCGGATTAAGAGCTGGATTTAGTTGCGAGTGTATAATAATAAATCTCCAGAATTTCACAAAAACATCCAACATATGGGGTATCAACAATATGGCTTTAGGAACAAACACAAATAGAATAGTTCTATTTAGAAAATATGGATAATAGAGAAACATCTCATAGAATGAAAGAAATAGAGCAAGAATATTTTAATGCATTATTATAAATGCAGCCAAAATCGGCTATGTTTGAGTTTAGCTAATTCTGGCCAATGCAGTATCTAGCTGCGTCTCAAGGAGCGCATGATTCCTAAAATGCTCATTCGGATCTTTAATCAAAACGTAACTCCAATAAAGGGTGAAAAAGCCCAATGTAATTATTGATAGAAGTAAGTAAATTTTGAAACTTCGTTTTGGCACCACATTTCTTCTTAGCTGTGTATTTTTTACATCTATTGGCAGAGTAAATTCTACGCCTATAGTATTTAGATTGTTACTTATAGATTCCCAAAAGGAGTTCTCATGCCTTTCATGATTATAGAAATCTTTCATTAAGAAATAGAAAACGTATAGACCTGCTATCCCACTAACAAAAGTTAGAATCGCCCAGAGGGGTGCACTCTTTTCCTTCTCTTCATGTTGGCGCTCTCTTAGAGTTCGTTCCAGAGAGCTTAATTCCACTTTGACACCTTTTTTATCAGCATATTTATTGATGAGTTTCAATAAGTCTTCTGACATTAGGCCCTGCCTGTGAAAGTGTTCATTTCTTCTTTTGACTAGATTATAGATGACATATACATTTAGAATAGGAATTAAAAGGATGATCACCCATAAAGCCGACATAATTGTGTCAGATTGAATTGACATATGCATATCTTTTCTGACATTATCTAGACTCAATTCATATGAAGTTAGTCACCTATGTTTAATAAAGTTGTTATTCAGATGCCATGTATGAATACTACCTCAATAATATGTATCCTAAATGGCTTGTAATTATTTTAATTTTTGTAGAATAGATTCTTTCCGCCAATATTTTCACCCCTTGCATCTCTAAATTCAGTAATAATTTATCATAGTTAGATTAAAGATGCGAATAAACCTAACATTTTTTTAGTCTGAATAACCGAAGGTAAGGTGGATATGAGTCGGTGAGCGAGTCACGGGAGAATATCCTGAGGAAACTCCTCTCTCCAAGCAGAAACGTGGCGCCACGAGGCGCGGTGGGAGACTGTCGGCAACAGAACAGAAACGAACCCAACTCAATTAAACAATGAAGAGGTATCTCGGAGGTTCCTGAGAAGGGATGAAACGGCTGACCCGCGTGGAGTAAGGCCAAACAGAAGCCTATGAAATCTGCATGAGGCTCGGGTAGGCCGCTTAGCGAAATCTCGCTTAAAACAGAAAGAGGGTTAAGTGTTGTTGGATGAGAATATTCTAATACACTCCCTACACTGCCGACACATATCCACAAATGATTTTTAACAAATCATTAAGATATTATCTGACTATAATTCACTTTCTTCATCTTGATTAGATAGAAGAAATATCAAAAAATGATTCAAAGAACGCATTACTTGAATTAACTATGAAATAATTTTATGGTCCTAGTTTTTCAATTAATTTATCTGTTATTTGCATTCGTAGAAATGTAATGTATTTATCATTAATAGAAAGCAAAAAAAAACTTGAAACACTTAGATCAATATGTCATGCTCGCCACCAATCGAATGAAATGAAGTCCACATTCTCTTTCGCTGTGTCTGATATTGCAATTATGAATTGTTTTTTCACAGTTGTTGCGAGTCTCCCAGTAAGTACAATGCCTAAAGCTGTAAGTTTGTCACCTGGTTTGAGTACATCAACTAGATATGGAGCATGATCTATCCCTGGCCCTTGTTCATAAACTGCAAAGTCACATCCAAACTTTATTCCAGGAGTAACAATGTATCCTTTTTTTCTAAGGTGGCTATATACAAGATATTTTTCGTCAAATTCGCTGTATTGTGCTCTGCAAATTTCCTCTATCTTTTTCATGGATACCTTCTTTCTATCAATACTGCTGTGAGTTGTGAGTTTTTTTTCTTTTGTGAGATAGTATGCTTCTATCAGATCAAGAACGAGTGGAGCTTCGAATTCAAAGTTCTTTGGTTTGAAGATACCCAGAGGTTTACCGAAGTATCCCTCTTTGAAAAGCTGCTGGGAAGATTCAATATTCCAAAGAATAACATGGTCTTCTGCTAGTGTCCCACTGTGGCTGATTTTCTTTGCCATCTTTTTCCTTTTCTTTAGAGTCCTAGAGCCACTATCGTTATTGAATCTGATGCATCAAGGCATCTATCTGATAGGTCTTCTATCTCTTCCACAATATCTTTTAGAACAATTAAATCCTTGATTGAGTTTACTTCTTTGAAAATTTTTGCAATTAGAACCCGATATTTTTGATCAACAGTTCTCTCAATTTTCTGAACTTCTTGTGCCATTTCCAGTGCCTCCAGAGGATTTATAGAAAGAGTGTGAACAACCCGATTCAAATGATTTACAGACTCTATTGATAAATCTATGAGTTCTTTACAGTCTTTGTCAAGCCCAGCTTTTTTTAGAATTTTTGGAGATATTTGTTTAAATCTGAAGGCGGTGCCGGAAACATAACCCGCGATTTCTTCTATATCATAAGAGGTTCTCAGTAGATCTTCACGGTTCATCAACATATTTCCAATTTCTCCAAGTTCCCTTGTAAGGGTTCTTCTCAAAGATTCAGTATCATCTTCTGATTTTTTTATCTTTTCTATACACGCTTGAAGACCTTCTTGATCATTTTGAAGTAGGAATTCGTATGCCTGAGAGAGTCCCCTTGACGCATCTAAAACTGTACGAATCTCATCTTGCAATACTGCAAGTGTACGCCGTCGAGCTTGAATTTCAGCTTCTCCACTAAACATACATCAAAGGGTAATAGAGAGCCCGGATAAATATTACTTTTCTTGTAACATATTGTAAAGAACTTCATTTGTGTATGCAAATATTTGTGGATGTTGAATATATTGTTCTTTTCTAATTTCTTAATTCCAGAAACAAGTTCAAAAGCCGGCCATCATTCTCCATGAATAAGGTTCCACTCAGGTGTAGGCTTCACTGGGCTATGACAAGATCCGTCTTCATCTATATGTGGTTGAGGGAGTTTATTAGACCCACTTCGAGTGGCTACAACTGAGAGATCTATCGCATTCATACGATCAGTTCTAAAATCGAGATAATCACCTCTACTTAGATAGAATCTCTCAGGATTTTTTTCCATAACAGACATGGTATCATCAGGATATTTGCAATGCTCCCCTTTCACACAGTTTCTATCAGGGAGCCCAAATAGGTGAAGTATCTCATGTTCCACAATAAACCGTTCAAAATGAATTTCAGCCAATATCGCGTTATAAGACAAAAAAATGGGGTAAGATCCTTTACCAGATACAATAGTATATTGTCGACTTACGCATTTTGAAAGTGGAAAAACGAGTACTGTAATATTGGAATCATATTTTTCCTCCAAGAAGTTTGATTTAGGATCTATAAGCTCTTGCATTATTTGATTCATTGTTTCATTTTCATCAAACTCTGGAGTAGCAGCACCATTACCAAACTCAACATCTTCAATTCTATATATACCTCCAGTGTGAAAGGTGAAATAATATTCATTGAATAGATCCAATGAGTTCATACGTTCTTTTGCAATCTGAGATGCCGCATTGATATCACTGTACCAATTTGGTAACAGATCATCTTCAAAATGATAAACATAATAGATACCCACTGATATTTCGTTTTCCTTCAAATTAGATGGATATGGATAAAGCAATATCATTATCAATATCACTCCAAATATTCCAATAATGAGTTGCCTATTTTGGTCAATCATATTATTCGTATAACTCTAAATATCATTGGGTTTAAATAAATCCATTTTAAATTTTTATTTTTACTTTCTTAATATTTGTGTTGTAGATTGATTATTTCATCTAAGTAGAAAAATTGAAATCTGATACGTTAATGCACTTTTTTTTATTTGTGTT
>Ga0187827_10006369_pt1 | contig 13521 bp, 11 predicted proteins | sample ETNtaG_39_FD_167969 | JGI IMG/M metagenome (GOLD analysis project Ga0187827, IMG submission 167969) | Marine microbial and viral communities from oxygen minimum zone, Eastern Pacific Ocean - ETNP2014_SV_150_PacBio MetaG (Illumina Assembly) | ecosystem: Environmental > Aquatic > Marine > Hypoxic... | reverse complement strand
CTATAGATAAATTATAAAAAGGAAGCCCAGCAATTAAATTATGAGTTGCATCAATAGGATCGATTATAAAACACTCTTTTGACAGAATTTTACTACCTTGACTCTTGTCCTCTTCATAGAAGATATCGCAATCATTCATAGCACCTAAAGTCTCTGACAGATAGCTTTGAACAATTAAATCGATTTCAGTCACTAATTCTTTTCGACTTTTTCTGATTATCTTATACCCTCTTTTTTTCTCAGTTTCTATAATCACACCAGCCTCAATAGCTATTTTTTGACAGGCTTGGTATAAATCACGAGATTGCATTTTATTCATAGAGATTAAGCTCTTTGCGTAATTTTCTTTTTAATATTTTTCCAGATGGGCCTACTGGCATATTATCAATGAATATTATCCTGTTAGGTCTTTTCAATGGTTGTAAATGCTCTGCTAAGATGTCAACAACATGGCTTTCTTTCAAAGAACTATCTTTTTTTTCAACGAATGCAACAATCTCCTCTCCGAAATATTCATGGGGAACGCCTATCACTGCGGTAGATTGTACATTTTTTAGTTTAAAAATAATCTCCTCAATTTCTCCAGGAACAATATTCACCCCTGCCTTGATAATTAAATCCTTTTCCCGATCGACAAAATAATATTTCCCTGTAGCATCTTTATATCCTAAGTCTCTTGTAAGGAAATAGTCGTTGAAGAAGGATTTTTTATAAGCTTTCTCATTATTATAGTAACCAACAAAAACATTGTCTCCCTTTAGGCCGATTTGCCCTATTTCACCGTCTTTTACTTCGTCCAAGTCCGTGTTAAATATCTTACATTCATTCACTGTCAGCGGATACCCAATACTTCCAGGTCTCCAGTCAGGCAATAATGGATTATCAAAATGGGAAGGGCCTGTCTCTGACAGACCATAAAGATTAGCTACCTTCACATCAAACCTGTTATGGAAATTTATCTGTGATTCAATTGATAGAGGTGCTGATCCACAACCAATATATTTCAATGATTGATTGGATCTCACATCTTTTTCATCATAAGGAGTAGCCATCATAGAAAAAAGTATTGTTGGCACAACTTGTAAATACGTAATATTCAAATCTGCAATGATTTTCCAAATGTCTCCTCGAACACTGTTGAAATTCTCTGCTAGAAATAAAGCGCTACCAGCATATAAGGATGGCAGTAATTGATAGTTAGTGATTGCAGTATGACCTAATGGAAGAACACCAAGATGGATGGACTCGGACAGAAATTGAAAGTCATTAACTATAGATTTTGTCAGCGAGAACATATTCTGATGTGAATAAAGAACACATTTGGAATCACCTGTTGTTCCTGAGCTGTAATAGATGCAAGCTACATGATCGGAACATATTTCCTGTTCATATTTATCATCCTTATAAGACTCCAATTGTAACAAAAAATCACCATCATCAATGAACTTCAAATATAAACAATTAACAGGAATATTGTCAGCATCGATCAGTTTTTGTGTAATCAAAAGTTTACTTTTGACAAAATTAACATTCCTAATCAACTCATTCTCAGAGAGAGTTGAAGGACAAGGGTTAATCTTAATACCACTTCTTAATCCAGCAAAGTAAAGGACAATGAAGGATATTGAATTGGGAATACTGATGGTTACAACCTCACTAAAACCAACCCCAGTTTCCTCAAAGAAACGACAACATTGATTGACATAATGTTCGAGTTCCAGAAAAGTTATTTTGCGTCCATTTATCTTATGGCAATAAACCTTGTTAGGATGCAGAAGTGACTTTTCAGTCAAAATATCTGAAAAGTTATTTTCGATTTTCATTCAATTTATCCTCTACCACCTCAAGTAATGTCTGAGTGGAAAGAATTTTGAAAATTTCATCAAATTCCAAGGTGATATCAAACTCTTTTTCAATATTCAAGACAAGGTTCATTTGACCAAATGAATCCCAGGAAGCTGTATTAGATGGACCAGTATCAAATGTTACTTCGTCGTAAGACAAGCCAAATGAATCTGCCACTATTGATTTGATTTTTATTGCAAGTTCCAAAAAAGGACTCCAAATCACTAAAGATATTCAGTGAAGGCTACAATTAGACGAAACTCTATTTGATCTAATTAGACTCAATGCTTACTAGATATAAAATCAGCAAGATCATAGAATCTGTTGACTGAGTTCTCATTATCGAAATAACCTTGTAAGTAAAAATTGTCATTTAGAGACTTTATAGCTTCTTTTACAAAAACTGTCGAATAATTTGTACAGTTATGTACTTCTGGACCTATGTCTTTATCATCTAGCCCATAAAGATACTTCAGTTCTCCATGATTCATTACTTCATCGAGATCTTTCATAAAAGTATCTGGATCTACTAATTCTTTTATTCTAAATCTGAAATCAATTATCGACACCCCTGCATATGGTATAACGGTATAATTGACTAGGAAATTGTTGTCACTAATTGAATCCATCAAAAGTTTGGCAGATTCCTCGAGTGTGCAAAATTTACGATTTAAAGTATTATTATCCTGTAACCTATACCCTTGTATATTGTGTATAACATTCACATCACTATCGATTATTCCATATTTCTTATCAATCCAATCCGCAAATGGTACGTAAGCATTAACAGTACAGGACCCATATGAAATTACATTCAATTCAGGATTATATTCCTCGTGATTGTAACCATAAACAAGCGTTTTTTCTGCATCCCATGAAGTAGCAGATATCAGTACGGTTTTTGTATTTTTCGTAAGAAAAACTGAACAGTTTTTTGCCTCTGTGTATTTACCACTGCACTCAAAGAAAATATCAGGTTTACCAATCCAAGGAATAGATTTTGGTTTACAATTTGTGAATAAAATTTTGTGCTTGGCACCGTTGGGTTCTAGAATCATCAGATAACCATCTGATACTTGAATCTTATATTTATTAAATTTTACGTATTTATCATTAACGATTAACTCATGAGCTTTATTAATATCAAGACAATCATCATTGATATAAAGAATATCAAAATGTGATTGATCACTTCTATCAAGCCAGTACTTTAATAGATGTAGACCAAATCTCCCAAAACCATTAATTCCTGCTTCTAATGTTATTATTGCTGCTCCCTCTTTTTTTCAGTCTAAAGTATAAAACAATCGACTTAATACATGAACTTCTTTGCTATCAATACTTTTCTGAAAAACCGTATATTGTTATTGTCTGGTTTTATATTTATGCTTTCTTGCACCAAACGTACATATTACTTCCCAATCCTAATAAATTACCGAGTTTTTCTATCTGATTAGCTGTGAATGCCTTTACACTATCTATAATCCCCCCAATTCCAAATGAACAAGGATATCCATGAACTCTAATATTAGTTATTTTAATATTGTTTTTTCCTAAAAGTATTCTTAAAGATTTTGGATTAAATCCATACACATGGTATGTATCCCAGGTTGGCTGAAGATTGTAAACAGCACTATCTCCCATAATTTTATTTGATAAATTGCCTAGCATCGACACTAAATTTGGCTCGCGAGGAGAGTCTATATAAAGAACACCTTCTTTTTTTAAGAGAGAAGATATTTCAGACATAAAAATCAATGGATCATGGACATGCTCTAAAACAGCATTAAGACAAATGCCATCATAAACCTTTCCTTCGTTAATTAATTCTGACAACAGCTTATTTATTACTTCTATGCCTTTCTCTGCAGCATAATTTATTGAACCTTTTGACACTTCAATTCCAGTGCATTCAATCTGAGGAAATGAAAGACAAGCTTGCATGAACTCGCCTCTTCCAGCCCCAACATCTAGTAAATAAATTTTTTCCTTTTTGCCAATCTCACTTATAAATTTTTCAGCTAATCCTTCATATTCTTTAGAACGGGTAGCCCAATCTGATTTGTTAGCAAAAAATTCTTCAGGTTCTCCATAGATCGATTCTAAACTCTCTGGAATTGGAAATGGATTAGGAAATATTAGAGTGCAATTAGAACATCTTACTATTCTAGTCTCTATTCCTCTCCCTTCTCTTTGGTACTTGCCACCTCTCATACCAATGAATTTCATTCTCTTTGATTTACAAGAAGGACAACGTGTATGTTCTAAGAATGTAAAAGAAGTATTTTTTGAATTTTCAGGCATTTATTTACGTATTGTATTTACGATATCTTTCAAAGTAATTAAATTAACTGGTAATTATACCCACTAAGTTGTTATTAACTAAGCATTCTGACTGTTAAGTTATACCCAAAACTTAGCTTGTACTATCCAACCAGGCTTGGAACATGAGCACTGACCAAAGGTGATGTGGCCAGTCATAGCGTTCACTCAAATGCTGTTGCCACGTTTCACGGATAAGTGTAGAGTTTAAGTACCCTTCAGACTGAAGTCTTTCCTGATTTAATAAACCCTCTGCCCAATCACGCAATGGACCTCTTAACCACTGCCCAAGAGGTATAGAAAATCCTCTTTTTGGTCGTTCAACTAAATCACTAGGCACGTATTTATATAATACCTGCCTTAATGCCCATTTACTTTGTCCATCCCTTATTTTCATGTGCAAAGGCAATCTCCAAGCTAACTCTGCAATGCGGTGATCAAGGAAAGGGGCACGCGTTTCCAAGCTTACACGCATGGCGGCACGATCCACTTTTGTCAAAATATCATCCGGCAGGTAGAGAAGACTGTCCCAAAACATCATGCGTTGTTCAGATTTTGAAATGTTTGCAACAATATTAGCGTCATCCAGTATTGTTGGCAGTTTATTCGAATGCTTCACTAAGTCGTTTCCTTCTTGCCATACCATCAACAGAGTTCGATAGAGATCATCGAGATTCTCTACTCGCTCAAGGCGGTAAGCCATTTTGTGTACCTTATCTCCCAAATTAGTTGTTTGGTAATGACGTGGAAGAACGTAGTTTATGGCGTCCCAATTACTTACAGGAAACAAAGAAATTCCCGTTCCCAACAACTGACGTGCCACCATTGGGAGCCAAGCTACTTTACTCCAAATACGCTTCCCCCAAAAATAACGATTATAGCCTCCAAACAGTTCGTCGCCGGCATCACCTGACAATGCTACAGTTACATTCTGTCGCGCAGCTTGACAGATAAAATAAGTTGGGATTTGTGAACTGTCTGAAAAAGGCTCATCATAAATTTCTGGCAGGTTCGGAATAATATTCAAAGCATCCTTTGAGGTCACACGTAGCTCATGGTGTTCTGTCCCTATATGCTGGGCAACTGCCAAAGCGTAAGGAGATTCATCAAACTCAATTTCGTCAAAACCCACAGTGAAAGTTTGGATACGACTGCTTGACTGATTCTGCATGAGTGCTGTAATGAGAGACGAATCTACGCCTCCTGATAGGAAAGCACCAAGCGGAACATCGGCGATGGATTGCTGTTCTATAGACTCTTGTAATGTGGATTCCAACAACTCGATAGCCTCAACCTCATCCAAAATCGGGCTGGAGATCCCTTTATCTACGACATCAGTTAATTGCCAATACGGTTCAATCTTTATTGCTCTATGGCTAAACCCTTCACCTTGCAGAACAAGAATATGCCCGGGTTCCAGTTTGAATATATCCTGAAAGATTGAATAAGGTGCGGGAACTGTACAAAACTGGAAGTACAGTGCGAGTGCATCACGATTAATAGGGTTATCAAAATTTGGGAATGCACGTAAAGCCTTCAACTCCGAACCAAATACAAAGGTTTGGCCATTCCCCCTTCCCAACCAACCATAATAAAGCGGTTTCTCTCCAAATCGGTCACGTCCTAGGGTCAGACGACGCTCTTCCTTATCCCACAATGCAAACGCAAACATACCCACTGCACGTTGCAACATAGCAGCCACACCCCAAGCTACAAAACCAGCTAAAAGTATTTCTGTATCAGAATGGCCACGCCAGCTGGGCGCAAGTCCACACTCCTCTAGCTCGGCACGTAACCTATGATGGTTATATATCTCGCCATTGAAAACCAGAACATAACGATTGCACGCCGAATGCATTGGCTGTGCTCCATTCTCAGATAAATCAATGACCTTTAGTCGACAATGGCCCAACCCTATTCCTTCAGGTTCATCAACCCAAACCGCGCCAGCATCTGGACCTCGATGATTAAGTGTTTGAGACATTTCTTGAACACTTGCACGCAAAGAGAGGTTAGTTCTTTTCGTCCAACAACCGGCTAGACCACACATAGATTATCCTCGTAACGCGTACTCGCCGTGTTTACGGCCTGATCCGTATTTTGTTATGCGTTTGAATTGATAATGAAACCCACTAGATCTAAACACTTCTTCCTTCCAGCTTGTTCGGAGGTTCCCTATGCGGGGAAGACACAAAAGTCCATCCGAATTATTAATCATAGATATATTGGCTGGCTTTTCATCACACAAGAGTGCGATGGAATAACCACTTTTTTCAACTATTTTAAGTAAATTATCGTTATATAACCCATTCGGGAAACTAAATACAGATGGAGCTATACCCGTCTCTTTAAGAATTCTCTGTCGACTGAGAGAGATCTCAGTCTCAAGTAATTCTGGCTCCTTAACTCTAGCTAAGTTTCTATGAGAATAACTATGTGATGCAATCGAGAAGCCATGCTGAATACAACTTCTAACATCATCCCAAGTCATCATTGAAAAGCGGTCAAAATTCACTTCTAAAGTTTTTACTAAATCATCGAGCCATTTTCTTCTTGTTTCATCATCCACAAAATACAGCTGGTCACAGAGTTCCATAAACATCTTCCGATCAACGGGCTTTGAAATTTCAAAATCTGATCCATTAGGAAGTTTTAGGTATTTATATTGTAGTGAGGGAACAATACCAAGATCTGCTTCTATACAGTAGAGACATACCTCCAATACTTGAGTCCATGGAGGTATTCCTTTATCTACTAACAATGGGCAAACACTTTGGGTAGCAGGTATACCTAGATCGAGGAGAATGGGGACTGCATTTTCAGTAAAATCTTTGTACCCATCATCAAACGTCAAGATCATGAACGGTGGCCCCGGACTATCAGGAATTTCTCTTATATCGTTGATATCTATGATCCGGAATGTTTTTGCCAATTGTTCCATAAGTAATCGGAAAGATTCAATTGGCATCGGAAACCCCATTTGTTCTATATCATCTGAAATACGATGGAAGACCAAAATCATAAGATTTTTATTCCTTACAAGCATCGATTGAAATGGTTTTGAAATTCCAGTTTGATATGCAATTTTAAAGATTAGATTACGTAGAATTTGAGTATAATCACTCGCCATAAAACAAGTTCACTCTATAAAATAATAAAATTTAATAACCAAGAAGTAGTATCGATTGTGGGGCAATTTTAGCGTTATTTTTAGTCATTTACGACATAATAATGCCAGTAAGGCAAACTTTCAGAAACATTTAATGATGCTGCTCCTAACCTAATTTCGGATGTTCCAAAAATTTCTGGCAAAACTGCCATTTTAGTTTCGTAATACATGATTTAATTATGAAGGGATTTGTCCTCAAAAAGAGCTAGAATGGTTTGAACAACTTTGGTTCCATCATGTTTTCCTGGTCTATCTTTTGATTCGAATACATCTATTAAAGTTTGTACAGAAATATCATGAAATCCTTCTTCATCATACTCAACATACGTCTCATCATCCTTAAAACAACTTTGATTTATAAATATAGCATCAAATAATTCTTCCATACTGTAACTGCGCTCATCAGACAAATTCAGATAACGATGTGCTCCAAGAATATAGTCTGACGCTTTATAACTTGGCGTTTCGTAATCTGCACCAATGTTTGTAATAAATACTTTTAAGGCAGCATGATTATCAGATATGGATTGGGCAAGACCGACAGACATATAGGTAGGATATAACGATGAATGTTGTGTACCAGCTGAATAGATGATTATGTCAGCCTGTTGAAGCGCTAGACGAACACCGGCCGAAACGCCCACATAACAATGATGTCGTTCTAGATAAAAACGCTGTTCATTATTATCTAAAGTTTCAAAATTTGATTTCTCTAAGTTCTTATCAAGCAAATAAATTCGTTCAACGCGTACATTCGATCGCAATTCAACAATCTCGGACTCTGTGTATAAAATTTCACCATTTTCTCGTTGGGCAACAAGCTTCTTATCCTCAATACTTGTTGGGAGAACCGTGCCAGATAGCTGAAATAACCGATCTATAACTCGCGTAGCTTGTTCTATATTTCTATTAGAGGCCAAAAATACACCTGCATAAAGACAATTCATGATGGAACAGTCGGTAAAATCAAATTGTTCTTGACGCACCTTCTCTATAGAATAAAGGCCAGCCAGGAATTCAACCAAGAAGGATTTCAACTTGTCCCGCACTCTGGTATTCATCAAATTAATACCTACCAAATCTGTAGACTTGCCGTTTACAAATAACTTCAACTGGTCAAGAACATCATCGCGAACACAGTCTAAAGGAAAACGATACTGAAATAATGCGAGATTATTGTCATAGTCTGGATCATCCATGGGTAACATTAGTTCCTGAACCTTACGTATGTCTGAAGGGCCCAACATTCCAAAGAATCTACGAATTACCCCGGTTGATTTGCCATCATCATAAGCATTAACAACTGATGTAACTTGTATGCGTTGACGCGATATTAAGGAGGGAATTATGGTTGAAGCTCCACGACCCCCATTTAAAATAACTACTTTTAACATAAATGCCTCATACTAATTTCTCATAAACAGAGCGGTAACTTTTAGCAGCAAGGTCTAAACCTAAAATAGGACGCGAAATATTACGGAGACGCTTTCCACCTTTAGCGCTAATTATATCTAAATTCTCTATAGTCTCCATTAATCTATTTTTGGATAACGAATCGACTATCCACCCACCATCTAGTTGATCAACAATTTCCTGAACATCTCCAACTCCAGAATTAGCGACAACTGGAATGCCCGATGCAAAAGATTCTGCCATTTTAGTCGGAGAAGCGCCCATGCGTGCATATGTGGGTGAAATAAAACTTACCATTATGTCTATTGCCGGTAATAAGGTTGGCACCTGATCGCGTGTTGCAGACTTGATGTGGACACGTTCTAATAGATCATGTGTCAAATAACGATCCATCAATTGTGTTAATCGGTCAGTATCGGGAGTAATCAATAAAGTATGACAATTAGTACGGATTTTTGTTGTCATAACAAATAGCTGAAAAAACATATCCAGCATATACATTTTGCCCACTGAACCCAAGTATCCTAAAACGAATGCATTATTAGGAATACCTAATGAAATCCTAGAATCTCTTTTTTTAGTTTCGTTTATAAGAGGAAAATGGTCATAGTCTGCACAGCATGGGATAACGGTAATTATTGATTTTTTAATTGCTCCTAGCTTCATAACTTCATCCACCACCTTATTTGTTAACACCACAACATGATCAGACTGAATAAGTAATTTCCTCTCAATACTCTTGCAAAATCTATACTGGAGACGATGGGAAAAACGATTCAGGTCCCAGCTTCCTTTATCTATGCGTTCATCAAGCCAGAGACCACGGAGATCAAATATAAACTTGGCCTTTGTTATGTGTTTTATGAAAAGACCAACCGGTGCCGGTGGATGGCCTCTTGTATGCACTACTTTTATATTGTGTTTACATGAAATAATAAAGGCCGTCATATACATACGACTCAAATCCCAAGATTTTCCAATAAACCCTAACCCTTTCGTAAATCGTAACGGTTTCCATTCAATTGAGTAGTTGTGAAGATCCAATAACAAAGCATCTTTACCGTGAAGAAGTTGTTTAACTTTCTCGAAACTTACGATCACAACTTTATCCTGATGCTTACTAATACCCTTGACATAAGGAAGAATTTGACTTGATCCTAGTGGATCAAGAAGGCCATCATATGTAATATATAAAACAGTCATATGGTGCTACAAAGAAACTATAAATACGAGCTTACATCTTCAATCTTATTTAACGAAACTAACTCGATTTCTTGTGCGATAGGCAAAGCCTCCACCTGAAATCCTTTCGAGACAAGATGTTCGATAATGTAGAGAAAACCATGTTCCCCTGTGGACTTACCCCACTTATTAGGTAGTTCTTCATGGAGGGCTTGTAGTATTAGTGATCTGCGGAATATGAAAAGACCTATATCTCTTTCACCAGGCCCCAAATCAGCTATCCCCTCCTCGAGAGTCTCAATCAGGCGAGTTACATTACCTGATTTATCACGAAGTACCATAGTATAAGCCTCATCAACAACTCTTGATGCAAAAGTAAAATCACTATCTCGCTCTAAATGATAATTTATCATCGTCTCAACAGTTTCTCGCTTTATAAATGGTATATCGCCCCAAACAAGCAATACATGTTCAGAGTTTGCAAACTCTTCTGTGTTATCAATGCAAAGCACGGCATCGCCCATTCCACGTGGCCTTGATTGAAGAACTAGTTGTGCCTGTATGTTATTTTTCAATAAACACTGTTTGATTTGTTCTTTCTCATCTTTGTTTACGATCACGGTTGGTTCAGCATCGTAGGGGGCTAGAAGCTCGGCTATATGCACCAAGACTGGTTTGCCTTTAATAGGGAAAAGTGTTTTCGGGTAAGGCAGACCTGCGCGGGATCCCTTACCAGCAGCAGCAATCAAAACGGAGATCTTACTCATAAAAATCTTTTTCTACACGACCATTCAGCCCTCGCCAAATGGATATCAGAAGTGTCTTCAGATTATTACGATATAAATAAGATATAACTCCTTTCCATTCATTGTGGAGGGCTATTCTATAAAAAGTGGCTACTACAACAATAATATTTCGTAACCACACCATGTTCAGGTAGCGTCCATTCAATATAATCGAATTTTTTGTGTAGTAGTAGATCTTCAAATCTGACCAAGTCCTTTTGTTAACATTTGGGTGATAATGATGAGTCTTCAGATCAGTCAAAACTTTGCCGACAGAACGAAGCCTATAGAAATAATCAACTTCTTCACCGTAAATAAAAAAATTCTTATCAACATTACCGACTTTCTTAACTGCATCACTTGAAATTAAAGCCCCATTAAAAAAATTTGCAAAAGGATATAATCCGCTTGGACAAACAGAGAGCACATTATTGATTGTTTTTAGTTTGTATCTCAAAGTGATTGGCAATCCTTCATCATTCAAAATTGGGAAGGGGAATACCAATCGCTCTCTATCATCCTCACGCAAGACAACAGACGATATACATGCTATACCAGTAACTAGTTTACTTTCTAAACGTTCTAAGGCTGAAGGGTCTGGAAAGCCGTCATCATCCATTAGCCAAATGGCGTCAAAATGATGTTCCAGTGCATATGAAATACAGCGATTCCAGCCCCCAGCAGATCCAAGATTTTCTTGAGTAATATGTTGAATATTCCGACGCATTAGCATATCGACCGTAGCATCGGTGCTTCCGTTATTCACGACCAGAATCGAGTCAGGTAAACGGGTCTGCATCTGCAAATAATCAATGCAGCGCTCTAACAGCTCGCAACGATTATGGGTAACGATTGCAGCCAGTATTTTCATAGAATCAGTTAGATTGATTAATTACAGTCCACAGTTAGCGATCTTATTTTTCAACAGTATTGGACGATCTCACTAACTGTTTTATTCTTCCAACAATTGCCCCATAAATAGTTCCAGGGATTTTCGCTATATCTACTGTTAAACCCACTATGCCTACAAAAAACCAACGCATGGGCAACAATTCCTTACGAGGTGTATTATTCATCACTGGCTTGAGCAAACCTCTGTATATGAAAACTGATCCTAACAACAGTCCAAGGTATATTTTTGTGATATGTGGAATATATAATATTGTTAAAGAAAAATTCTCTACCCACACTCTATTCCAATTGTAAACAGACCATGTGGTTATTACGAGAACAGACAATTTGGCAGTTGAAACGAAAATATTATCTGGCAATACCCTTCTTGAGGTCAGAGCATAAATGAGTCTCCAAATCAACAATAAGGAGCTTATAGTTATAAAAATTATTTTTGTCACGTTCGGAATAAAAAGTGGGTTTGCATCCCATCCATCGAGAAACAAGTTCCATCTTGGAATGATTAGTATGGATACAATCAATAAAGCACTAAATAAGAGATTCTTAAAATTTTCCATCACAAATGACGTGTAATAGCCGGATTTGAAATATTTTCGGCATGCACTGAAGAATGATTCAGGAAGACCATCATATTTGAGAAAGGCAGTCTCAACCGAGGTAAATTCTATTTGCTTGCTTTGTAATTGTTCTAGCCACTCTAGATCTTCTGCCATTCTCAAATTCTCTTCAAATCCATCAGTACTCTCGAACAGCTGTTTTTCCATTAACGTTCCAGGAACAGTGTCATAACAGCGAGTACCATATGTCGCCGTACGCAAATACCATTGAAATGGGTTATTAATTGATACTTCCGTTGATCCAACTACCATGCCAATGTTATTTTTTTCTTTAATAATCTGACTGTAGTGGTTTAACCAGTTATCAGATGGGATTGTTCTACAATCTAAAAATGCTATGTATTTGTACTGCGCCATCGAAACACCAATGTTTCTAGCTTTCCCGGGGAAAGCCCTTTGGTCTTCTTGATGATAATAAATAGGGATGTCGAGATGAATATTGTCGATTAATTCTTTCACTTCTGCATGCGAACAAGAGTCTACTATGACTATTTCACGAGGAGACAGGGTCTGTTGATTGATTGCGGGCAACAGGTTTTTTAGATTCTCATGTCCTGTGAAGACCGGAATTATTATAGATACGTCAATATTGTAATCGTTTTGCACTATAAATTTGGATTAAAACTCTTTTTTCCTATATTGGATAACCATATCAGGGGCATTACATTACGTTTTATATGTTGATTGGATGCGGATAGATGGGTTCGCTTGTAAAGGGAAACATGAGGTACGGTAACCAAAAATGAGAGTGATTCGCGTAGTGAAAAAAAACATATAAAACCAAACCATAAAAAGCAAACACACTTGAAGCCAATACGGAACGATGCAGCTCGGTTTTTTGGACGGCGATGATGCGAGGCCAAAGCGCTAATTGTATAGGCATTAAATAAATACCCATTCGATCAGTCATCGTGTATGAATAGAGCAATGCCGGTAAAGACAGAATAGAAGCTATTGCCAGCCATTTTACCATTCTATAATCTCCGCTAGCAGTGCTCATCTTTTTGATTCTTTTCCAAACCAGGAGTGACACCAACACTGGTAGCACATTCATGTAGGTACGAATCGGCCCTCCAGGGGAATATCTAGTCGCAGTGTATTCCCAGATAATCATCATATTTTTGAATAGATTTCCCTGTTCGTCGCTTATATTAAGCGAGGTCACAAAATTGGCAATCAAACCAATCATTAGTGCTAAGATTAGGTAAATAATCATAGGACTTTTTTCTCTGGCGCATAGTGCCAATGGCATGGTAGCCATGACCGATAGATGGAA
>Ga0187827_10006367_pt1 | contig 13523 bp, 9 predicted proteins | sample ETNtaG_39_FD_167969 | JGI IMG/M metagenome (GOLD analysis project Ga0187827, IMG submission 167969) | Marine microbial and viral communities from oxygen minimum zone, Eastern Pacific Ocean - ETNP2014_SV_150_PacBio MetaG (Illumina Assembly) | ecosystem: Environmental > Aquatic > Marine > Hypoxic... | reverse complement strand
CACGAAAAGGGGTATGACGATATTGCACATCTGCCTGAGGCGTTTTTCACAATCTTCAATGCAGCGCTCACCGACCTGATGCAGCGCACGCGGAAAGTGTTGTGAGTTATTCGCTGCCGACAGAACCCACGACGACGTACCTGAAAGTGCAAGCTCCCGGTTAATGGCTTCAGCAAGCTCCTCGCCCTCATTCACGGCATTTTCAACACGTTGCATCGCGTTGTCATTACGCCCAGCCACGGCAGCCCGGCAGGCCATCGGGAGGGCGGTTGCCGTTGCGAGGCCAGATTCCAGGAGAGTGGCGAAAGTCTCGCAGAAAGCTGCGACTGACCGGAGCCGCGGCCCTCGCCCTGCTATCCCGGATAACATCTGGTAGACAAACCTCGGCTCCGGCGGGTGGCCAACGGATGTAACTTCCCACAGGAGAGCGCGTGACACTTGAATGAACACATACAGGTAGAAAAAAAGGAACATGAACAGCCAGAAGCTTGGCTGAGGCATCTGATTCAGAGCGTCGATGCCTGCCAGGCCAAGCAGCGACAGACCCAGGAAGACAGATACACCCTTCTCGTTCATTGCCGGCGGATCGAAACCGAGAAAAAGGATCAGCATCGCCTCGATGAAAACAGGAACGAACAACGCCAGCCAACTGTGCGAAGAAACCACCGAGCATACGGTTATGAGAGCCATGGTGACCGGGGGCAGGTCCAGATCCATCTCGCTGAACATCGCCTGAAACTGCGGCACGATCTTGACCATGATGACGGACAAGATGGGAATGAGTAACAGAAGCACGCTGCCAGGATATACGCCGATCCCGATGATTTTTGCCGTGTTGGTCTCCGAGGAACGATTCTGCTTTACGTAGCTGTCCAGGAGTTCCGGCAGCATGCCCGATTCCTGTCCCACGCGAATGAGCTCGACCAGCCTTTGCGGAAAGTACTTCGACTGGCCATCGAGAGCATCGGCCAACGAACCACCTTCTTTCAATCTGTCCACCGCACGAAAAATAGCTCTGCGCAGCATGAATGGCTGGTCGACCGCGTAAGCATGCAGGCCCTCCTCCAGTGGCAGGCGTTTTCTCGTGAGCGTCGAAAGGTACTCGACGAAGAGATCCGAACGCTGCGGCCTGAGCCGAATCAAGAAGGATGCGACCAGATAAACCAAGAGTGTCAGGACAGCCGCAGACGGCACCATGTTCAACCTCCCATCGCTTCCATTAGTCTGACGAGGGGCAGGAACAGCGAGAAAACCGTCGTGCCGATCAGGATGCCAAGGATGTACACAATCACTGGCACAAATACGATATCCAGCAACGAGGCAGCCCTGGTAGCTCTCGATTCATGAAACTCAGCGGCAGTGCCCAACGTCTCCGGCAGCGATCTCGCCTTCTCGCCCATGGAGAGCATCCAGCACAGGCTGCGTGGAAAGACTTGAACTGACTGCAACGCTTCCGAAAGCGGCATACCCTCTTCGATCAGCACACTCGTCCTTAGCAGGCCCGAACGCCACCTGGTCGAAGGCGCCATGGCCGCCGCAACGATCAGGGCATCATTCAAAGGAACGCCCCCCTTCAGAAGCATAGCCAGGCTGGTGCAGATCCTGCTCAGCGCATACGACTCCCCAATCGTATTGACCAGCGGCGCGGCGCGGGCAAGGGCATCCAGAATCTCCCTTCCAACAGATGTTCCGCCCGCCACCCACAGGAACACAATCGGAATGATAATGAAGCAGCTCAGGTAATACGGAATTGGATGCGATGAGAGTGTGAATACCAATAGGGTCATCTTCGGAATATCGATTTCCATTTCTTCATACATCATCTGAAAATTGGGAACGATATTCAGAGCCAGGTACAGATAAACACCTGCCGCGGCCACCAGAACGATGCTTGGATAGATGAGCGCCTCGATGATCTTCTGACGAACTTTGTGAATGCCTTCCGTCTGTTCAGCGATCATCGTCAGGATGCCGGCGAGGTCTCCCGATGCTTCGCCGGCCCTCACCATGCTGATGTAGAGCTCGGAAAAAATGTCACTACGCTGCTGAAGCGCTTCACTGAAGGAACGCCCGTTTTCAATGTCACTGGCCACGCTCTCGACGGCCACCTGAAAGCGCCCCGAATCCATATCCGAGACGATGGCCCGCACGGCTTCGTCCAGCGGCGCATCAGTCTTCATAATGGACGCCAGATGCCGATTGAAATGAATGAAGTCATCCACATTCAGGCGGCCCTGGAGCTGCGCCGCGGCAGTCTCCGCCCGCGCCAGCATCAGGATTTCGATGTCCTTGCTCGCGAGCTGCCGTTCCGCGTCCTCGCGATTCTCAGCAGCAATTCTGCCGGCGACAATTCGGCCCTCTGCGTTACGGCCCTGATACTCAAATGCTGGCATGGCTCATGGCAGGAAGACAAGGAGAGAAGGAGAGGGAGACAAGGGGACTGGGGGACAGAAATGAACGATCAGTAGTATAGACCCGTGCCCTTCCTGCGGCAGGGGAATAATGCTGAAAAGACAGGACATGCGGGGCCGAGTACGCACGGACTATGTTCCCCAAACTTCCATCACGGTTGATATTCAATGACCTTCCTTACCGTCCGGCCTCTCTTTTCTGCGACTCCCGTCGCGCGCAGCAGGCGCCTGCCATCCGCCGCGTTCATCCAGACGACTTCGTAATTCGCGTTGCCCATCTCTCCTTTCAGGCTTGTGAAGGTCTTGCCGGAATCCAAATCCACCATCGCTTCCACAAGGCCCGATTGAGCCGCGGACATGGCCTCTGCGGCCAGCCAGTGATCCTGACGGACGTTGCCGCTGAGGCATGCTGAGAATGCGGGCAAGATCCCCCGAAGTCTCACCAGCCCGAACCAGGCTGATGTAGATATCTGAAAAGATGTCATCCCTTGCTTCGAGTGCCGCGCTCAATGATTTGCCGTTCTCGATATCAGAGAGAACGTGTTCCATGGCCATTCTGAACCGGCCCGAGACCACCTCGCTGATGACCGATCTCATCCCTTCCGGCAGTGGGGCTTTCGTCTGTGTGACGGATGCCAGGTGCCGATTGAAGAGAATGAAATCCTCCCCACGAATGCCACCGGAAATGCTCTGCGAGCCGCTGGTATCCACTCGGTAAAGAAAAGCGACGGTCAGTCCCTGTTCATTCAGAAGCGCCTCGGCCGCGGACCTGTCTTCGGCTTCGATGTTCTGAATGATGGTCTGGCCGTCCTGGCCTCTCGCCTGATATGCGAATCTAGCCATCTGCATCCTCGTTAGAGTCGTCGCGTGGCGTGGAGGAGCTTTGCAGGGGCGTTGACCGCCTCTGGACTCTCGGTCTGGCATTCCTCAACTTCCACCGTTTATCACGTCTTTCGAAAACTAGTAGGCCGAGACAAAGGCAATTTTGCGGATTTGAATGACAGTTCTCAGGGGCAGAGCCCCGGCCGTTTGCCTAGCCCAGCCCAACGGGCTGGGTTTTCGGGCAGGTCATCCTTAGGGGCAACGCCCCGGTCGTTTGCCCCAACAATTGGCATCCCTATAAATGGCCGGGGCGTTGCCCCTTTTCGAATCTCTGTACCATTCACCCAGCCCGGTGGGGCTGGGCTAGGCAAACGGCCGGGGCTTCGCCCCTGAAATCCGTCAAAACGACTCCGTCTTTCGAAAACTTGGGACTCTCGTCTTTCTTCTTCTCTGGAATCCCTGGGAACCCCTTTACACAGCGTTCTCATCCAGCGGAAAGTCAATCCTCACATTCCCCTTCTTTTGCGAAGCCATGAATCCGAGCAAGACCTCCAGCACGCGCCTTGCCTGCCTTGGCGGTGAACAGGTCTCGCCTCCATTTTCAATTACATCGATCAGCTCGCGAATCGCAGACGGCGAATCGACCAGCATGTGGTGAGGGCAATCAATTTTCTTCTTGCCGGCAGCAGTTTCCAGCTCCGCGTGTTTGTCGTTCACGCTGATTCGGCCCTCTGTGCCAAACAGTTCCCATTCACGGACCACTCCCGTCATGGTTTTATTGTTGTTGTAGAAGGCACGGACTCCATTCTTGAAATGAATGTACCCGCAGACACCCGGCTCGAGATCGGGGGTGCGGCCCCCGTCGCCTTTGTATGGCCAATAGTCTTCGTAGCCCTCCTGGAGCTCCGCGAAAACCCATTCGGGATCGGAGCGAGCGAACATACAGATCGTATCGATCATGTGCGTCCCGTTTCTGAACAGCATGGCCCTGGGCCCACCGTAATTGACAACGATGTGCTTGAGCTCGCCTATCGCCCCCTTCTCGAGGGTGTCAAAGGCCGGCCTGAAAATAGGCCGCCAGCGCCGTGAGTGATTTACCGTGATTGGCACATTGGACTTTTCCGCGGCCTCGATCATTCGGTCTGCATCCGCGAGAGTCGTGGCTATCGGCTTTTCGCAGTAAACGCCTTTCACGCCCGCTTTGATGGCATCGACCACGATGTCTGCGTGCCGGTTGTCCGAAGTCACCACGCTGATGATCTCCGGACGCAGCTCCGCGAGCATTTCCTTGTAGTCGGTGTAGCAGAGCGCATTTGGAAACCGTTCCGACCAGTGCTCCTTGAAAAAATCCAACGGCTCCTGCTTCAGATCGCAGACGCCGACGATTTCCGTTTCCGGCAACATCGCATACGCGGGCACGTGCGAGTGCGGAACGACTTGTCCGTAGCCATCCCTGTCTTTCGCGGCAGGCTTTCCCACTCCGATACCGGATAAACCAACTACACACACCTTATATGTTCTGTTACTCATTCTGACTGTTTCGTGAGGCATAAAGCGGTTCCTCTCGGCACGTATGCCGTGTCATTCAAACATCAAGAAAGAGGAGGGAACCTCGGCCTGCTCCAAATTACACGGGATGCATTGAAAAACAAGAGAGACCATGCATCTTGTCATTGCATTGGACCTTGCCTCGTCTATCCGAATCCCTGGGAGACCCATGAATACCACATCTCTGATTCTCATCACTCTCGCCCTGCCATACACCCACCAGGTCTTCGGCCAGCACGATTACAAGGCTTCGCGGAAACACATCCGCGCCGGCAGATACGACCAGGCGCTCAAGGTGTTGAACGACCGTATCGCAAAGTATCCCAATGACAGCGAATGGCACTATCAACTGGCAATCACCCGCGGCCTCAAGGGAGAGAAGGAGGAGGCACTGAAAGCTCTTTTGAAAGCAATCGAACTGGGCATCCAACCGAGCCGGGTCGCCGCAGATTCACACGACCTGTTGAAACCTGTGGCTGACCTGCCTCAAGTCATAGACCTGCTGGAAACACAGAAGAACGTACCCATCCAGGGCCCCATGCTGGGCGCGCTCAAGCCAGACGGCGTCAGCATCTGGGTACGGACATTCGGAGCATCCGAAGTAATGTTCTCTGTCGCCGATGAAGACGGGAAGCCGCTGCAGACAACTCAGCCGGTGAAAACTGCTGAAGGCGATGATTTCACCACAGTGATCCCCATCGGCAAACTTCAATCGGACACCGCGTACAGATACTCCGTTCACGTGAACGGCATCCCTGAAAAGCCGAGTTTCGAGCACACCTTCAAGACATCAAAGCCCGGCAAGTCCAGGTTCACCCTCGCGTTTGGCGGGGGTGCGGGTTACGTCACCAAACATGAGCACATGTGGAAGACGATCGCCTCTTTCAATCCCCTCGCCCTTCTGCTGCTGGGCGACAACATGTACAGCGACGATCCAAAGAGCCTGCAGATGCAGAGATTCTGCTACTACCGCCGGCAGTCACCGTCTCATTTCCGCCGGCTGGTTTCATCCACGGCCGTCTATGGCATTTGGGATGACCATGATTTCGGCACTAACGATTGCAGCGGGGGCCCCGAGATAGACGAGCCCGAATGGAAGCGACCTGTCTGGCAAGTCTTCAAGCAGAACTGGGCCAACCCCGGCTACGGTGGTGGCACGGCACAGCCGGGATGCTGGTACGACTTCCACATCGGCGACGTTCACTTCATCATGCTAGACGGCCGTTACTACCGGCATCGGCCGGGACAGACGATGTTGGGGCCGGTTCAAAAGAAATGGCTCAAAAGTACCGTGAAAGCCTCGAAAGCGACGTTCAAGGTTCTCTGCTCGCCTGTGCCATGGGATTACCGCACCAAAGGGAAATCCAAGGACACCTGGAACGGCTTTCAAGAGGAACGCACCGAGCTGTTCGATTTCCTCGCCGAAAATGAAATCGGCGGAGTGCTGCTTATGAGCGCGGACCGCCATCGCTCCGACGCCTGGGAGATCGAGCGACCCAATGGCTACACACTTTACGAATTCAATTCATCCCGCCTCACGAACAATCACGTCCACAGCACCATGGCGGCCGCCATCTTTTCCTACAATAAGAAGCAGTCATTCGGCCTGGTGGAGTTCGACACCACCCTTGCTGATCCGACGGTGAGCTACACGGTAGTCAATATCGAGGGCGATAAGATTCACAACCTGTCATTGAAGCGGAGCGGGTTGGAGTAACCTCGTGATGACTATGCGAGGAACCGCGCCTGTCTTGGTCCTAATACTCGATGAGATGCCCGAGCTTCTGCTTTTTCGTTTCGAGGTATCGCAGGTTTGATTTATTGGGCTTCACCGGCATCTGCACCCGCTTGGTGATTTCGAGACCGTAGGCTTCGAGGCCGTAAATCTTCGCGGGGTTGTTTGTGATCAGCCGCAGCTTGCGGGCACCGAGGTCTTTCAGAATCTGCCATCCTATCCCGTAATCACGGCGGTCGGCGGGGAAGCCGAGCTCTTCGTTTGCTTCCACGGTATCGCGGCCCAGCTCCTGAAGTTTGTAGGCGCGGAGCTTGTTGATGAGCCCGATGCCGCGGCCTTCCTGGCGCAGGTACACCAGGATACCTTCGCCTTCTTTCTCGATCATCTTGAGTGCGCTGGCGAACTGCTGGCCGCAATCGCAGCGCTGAGAATGAAGCACGTCGCCGGTCAGGCACTCCGAATGAACGCGTACCAGCAGGGGCCGATCAATGGGGTTGCCATTGCCGCGAGGCCTGCCGATGTCCCCCTTGCAGAGGACGTAATGGGCCTGGTCCTCGAGCTGGCTGTAGTATGAGATGAGGTTGAACGTGCCGTGCTCGTTCTGGATCTCCTCGTGCGTCATGCGCTGGATGAGATCTTCAGATTTGATTCGGTGGGAGATGACGTCGGTAATCGTGCCTGCTTTGAATCTGTGTTTGCGAGCGAATGACAGCACCTCCTTCATCTGGGCCACTTCGCCTTCGGAATCCATGATGGAACAGATCACGGCTGCCGGCTTCATTCCAGCGAGACGCACCAGATCGATAGAAGCTTCCGTTGTACCAGCACGGACCAGCACTCCGCCGCGTCGCGCGCGCAGGGGATGAACATGCCCGGGCTTGCGAAAATCAGTGGGGCTGGCGTCGTCGGCCAGCGCGGTCTTGATGGTGGTCACCCGATCCGTAGCGGAGAGCCCGGATTTAATGAACCGCCGCGCATCGATCGTCATGGTCATCGCCGTGGCCTGGCTTTCCGGATCGTCAAAAGAAGGCAGCAGGTGAAGCTGATCGCATTTCTCTGCGGTGAGTGCGAGCCCGATCATGCCGCCTGCCTCCCGGGCAAAAGAATTGAGCTGCCTGGCGGTGATGCATTCCGCGGCAATCAGGACATCGCCCCCGGCATCACGTTCATCGCTGTCCAGCAATACGATCGGTTTGCCTTTCTTCAGGTCTCTGATCAGGTCTGGGATTTCAGAAATATTTCTTTTGGCGGCCATGGCTTTCAGCGGAGTGGGAGCCTTTCAACAACGGACAGACCGAACCCTTCGATACCGAAAATCTTCTGTCTGGAATTGGTGAGCACTCGAAGCTGTTTAAGCCCGAGCGCATTCAGAATCTGCGACCCCAGACCAAAGTCACGGCGATCCGGCCGCGTCGCTGGTGAGCGCGAAGATGTGGCATGGGGATGGACCACTTCTTCGATGCGGGTCGGGTGGCGTCTCAGCAGGACAATTGCGCCCGTGCCCTCTTTGTCGATACGGGTCTGGGCCTGTGCGAGCGTCTTACCACACGAACAGAATTGCGTGCCGAACGCGCAGCCCGGCAGGCATTCCGGCTGCACGCGAACCATGACAGGTCCAGCCCTGGGGATCGCTCTGCCAAATCGATCCAGGTCCCCCACTCCTCCCTTACACAGGGCGAGATGCGGCTCGGGATTCTGCATACTTCGAAAGGCAATCAGCCTGAAATCGCCATGAACGGTCGGCATCTCTACGTCTTCGAGGCGTTCGATGGTCTCTTCGTGGCCCAGCCGGAACTCGATGATATCGGCGATTGTGCACATCTTGAGTTTATGTTTGCTGCCGAACCGTTTGAGCTGGTTCAGCCGCATCTGCTCGCCCCTGGTATCGAGCACGTCGCACATGACACCCGATGGTGCCAGATCGGCCAAGCGCGCCAGGTCCATGCTGCCTTCAGTTTTGCCGGCTCGAATCAGCACGCCCCCCGTGCGTGCGCGCAATGGCAGCACGTGTCCCGGCCGCACCAGATCGGATGCCTTACATCCAGGATCGATGGCTGCCAGGATGGTCTCAGCGCGGCTCTTGACGCTGATGCCGGGGCCCTGAATGCCCCTTGCATCGATAGATACGGTGAACGCTTTCTGGAGAGGGAATTCGGGATCGCACGCCTGAATCTCGAGCTGCAGGTCTTCACACACCTTCGCCGGCAGTGACAGACGGATCAGGCCCCTGGCCTGCAAGGCCATGAAATTAAGCGTCTTTGCTGTAACTTTTTCCGCCGCGCAAATGATGTCACCCAGACTGTCAGGCTCCCGGCTGTCGAGGAGCAGGGCCATCCCGCCCCTTCGCAGCTCCTTCAGTATTTCCGGAACCGAAGCAAAAGGCATTTAGATGCAGTTGAAAGTGAAGTTCCTGTTTCGAGCGGCGGATCTTATCCAGCGAGTGTCTTCTTGCACCAAGGAAGAATGTTCGAAGGCTGGAATCCGTGATCAGAAACCATCAACCATTCATCAACACCGAATTGGCGACCTGCCGATTTCAAATTCCGGGATGTGGAGCGAGAGCGGCTTCTTGAGTTCGGCGAAGACCATCTTTTCGGAACGGGTCTTCTGGGTCGTGCGCGCCACCGCCTGACCGAGAGGATCGACGACCAGGGCGCCGCTCCCATACTGGGCCGTGCCCTTTGGAGAGGGTGTATCCCCCGCGGAATTATGGATGAGGATGTAGGACCTTGCGGCAATGGCTCGCGGGGCGAAGTAGGTCAGCTTGCCCCGTGTCCACTCCTCCGCGTCGCGGCCAAGCCCGAGGGTATTGCCATGCGGGTGATGAATCAGGTCCACCTTCTTCTTGATCATCGCCTGGAGAGTGTCTTCATGCCTGCCATCGAAGCAGATGTTGATACCCATCCGAAATCCATCGATTTCGAACACCGGGAATGATTTTCCAGGAGAGAAACCGGCCGCCTCCTCGCCGCCGGTTGGGTGGTACTTGCGAAACTTGCCGAGGTAACCGGCCGGCCCGACGACGGCCTGTGCAATGTGGAAAACTCGTCCTGCTTTTTCCGCGAGTCCCGCTGAAATATAAACGTCATTCGCTGCGGCGATCTCATGCAGTCTGTCAGTGATGGGGCCGGGGATCTTCTGTGCGGCATTCAGAATCTCCGGCTCGAGGGTGTAGCTGGTGATGGCCAGCTCCGGGAAGCAGACGAGCCGCGCGCTGCGGCCCGCCGCCCGTCGTGTGAGCTTTTCGAAATGATTGAGATTTGCTTCTACATCACAGAAACGGCTTTTCGAAGATATGACCGCGACTTTCAGGCTCTGCATGGCTGTCTCCAGTTATCTGCCGCTGAATCCCATCACCTGCATCATGTTCCGCTTTTGCTCACTGGCTTCCCGCTCCTGGCAGAATACAAAAAGGATAAAGCTCACAACACCGGTGACCAGGGCCCATCCGACCATATCCATTTTCAGAAGGGTGTCGTACAAGCCGTGCAGAATCATTGGAATGAAGATCGCGGGAAATACCGCTTTTACCCAGTCCCCCCAATCCATTTCACCGACAAAGTAGTCTTTTCGTCTCCAGGTCAGAATGCCCGCGGCGCCCGCCCAGGCACAATGCATGGCAACGCATGAAATGAACCGCACCAGGTAAATGCCTTCTGTCTCGGCACCATTGTAATAGCGGGAGCAGTAAACGATGCCTTCCGAAACACCGAATCCAGCGCCGCTCACCAGACCCCACAGGCATGCGTCACGCCAGGACATGTTCCGGTCTTCTCTGATCATTATGAGCAGCGGCATCAGCTTGGTCAGTTCTTCCAGTAATCCAACACCGGCGGTATAGCCAAGGAAGCTCAGCACAAAGCCGTTGGAAGGGTCATCGGCCGCGGCATAAGAGACGCGATGGCGATCAGAATCAGCCAGAGGAGAACGAGGATGCCGCGGCCGCGCATGCGGAAGCTTGTGGCCATGCCGGACAACCACTGCAACGCCAGAAGCATGAACACACCGATCGTGCCCGTCAGCACACCCACCATAAAAAGCGATGCTGGCTTGGCGTCATTGCGGGGGTAGGCAAAACAGAAATAGAGCAGGAACACGAGCGCGGCCACCGCTCCCAAACCCCAATGAGCCCATGTTTCCTCAGATAAGAAAGGCTCAGGTTCTGTTTGGAGGCCGGAGTAAATCTTCATCAACTGTGCTTCCAAGGCATTCAACGCTATGGCTTGCCGCAACGGCTCGGCATCCTTCATTTTACCTTCTAACTCTTTCAGAAAGCCCACTGCTTCATCATCCCCGAAGGCATTCGCATAAAAGAGCATTCGCTCCATCGCGCCGCCCTGCTCCTCGAGGCTTTCCCATTTCTCCTTCAGAGATTCATCCTCCTCGAGCCTGCTCTCGAGTTGTTCCCGAAACGCTTTCTCGACAGTTTCGAAGGGGATCTTCTCCTTCTGCCCCCAGAAGGAATACCAGATGAGAGGAATCAACGTAAAAAGAAATGCCCATCTGAAAAAACGAAAGCCGGTCTTATGCGCGGCTGCCAACGTGTCTTCCATCGCAATCATCTCTGCCGCCCGAGATTTGGAATCCTGTTGGGGCCGAAACCCACTCGATCCTATAGTTGGCGTGCTTTTGGTGGGCGGGGGCTGCTCGACTGGTGGGGGTTGCTCGTCCGGTGGGGAAGGCTCAGGCGGCGCACTTTCAGCGGGCGGAGGCTGCGCGGCCGGAGAAGGCTCAGGTGGCGGCGGGCTCTCGGCCGATGGGGTAACGCTGTCCTTTACCAGGTTGATGCTGTCGCAGCCTGCGCAGCGATACTTGTCGCCAGCGAAACTGGCCGGTGCCTTGAGTTGCTTGCCGCACGACGGGCAAGTCAGAAGCATACTGTCCATTGAGGCGCCTCACGCCATCGTTTGAAAACCGATAGCGGACAGGTAAGGGCAACTGGATGACGTGTCAAGGTCAAAGTGTGTCAATCAGCGCGCAGCCATCGACGCCCCCTTTGCTACGACCTTCCTGTGATTCCTGCGAGGTCCTGATGCACAGCCTGTCGCTCTCCTTTGGGTGGTGAAGCACGTCCATGTCATCAAGGGCATCCCACCAAGATGATGGCTGTCTATAGCCATTCGCTTGATTCCGACCAGCCCTGTCGTGAGTTAATATCATCTCCCTTCCATGACCGATGAGAGCAAGGAAATGAAAACAAGTCACCCGTTCACCAAACATCCATTAGCCCTTTCGGCTCTGCTGGTGTCGTTCTCTTTAGCCGCAGCACAGGACGCATCCCGCTTCCACAACGTCCGGCAGATACCACTGACAACTTTTGAAAAGAGTGAGGCCAGCCCGGCCTCGGTGGCTGCGCCTTTGGTCAAGACGGCACCGGTCCTTGATGGCGTGCTCGATGACGATTGCTGGAAGCGATCAGGAATCGCCGCCCCGTTCCTCAAGTGCGATGACAGCATTCCAATAGACATCCCTGGAGACGTGCCGACTGAAGTGCTCGTCTGCCGGGATGCTGCGAATCTGTATCTCGGCTGGAAGCTGACCGGTGAGCCGGCAAGAAAACAGGCAGAGCGATTCAAAGCGGGCGGAGCGCACAACCATCGTCTGCCACGGGCCCTGGCGATCCTCCAGCCCATCGGCGCGGACAACTGGTACGGCTTTTACTTCAATCCCGGTGGGGGATGCTCGTCCCGCTCACAGCGGGAGGCCTTCAAATACGAGGCGAAGTTCACCATTGCGGGAAAACCGGTGAAAGACGGCGCGGTGATCGAGTTGGCCATCCCCTTCAAGAATCCTGGACTGCATGTGCCAAAGGAAAACGAGTGGTGGCGGTTCCAGCTTGGTCGCATCGACAATCACGAATGGACCGCGTGGAGCAACAGCCGAGGCACCCAGGAAATTCCCGCGAGATACGGATACATCTTCTTCGGCTCCGTCGATGCTTTTGAAAAGACGCCGGCCCCCGTGGCGCCCAAGGTTGAGTTTTACGGTGAAAGCCGACGCTATTTCGCCGGCGAAAATACGACCCAATTCATCGCTTTCCTCCAGGGGATACCAGTCGAGGGACGGCAGATGCGCTTCGAGCTGTTCGGGCTGAAAGGCAAAAAGCGGTCGCCGGTTGACAGGCTTGATGTGGCAGACCTTAAGCATCCGAAGGTGGCTTTGCTTTACGACCTGAAAGGGCTGGCCGCGGGAGATTACGAAATGATCGCGTCAGTGCCCGGTCGGCCGGGCAAGACACTCCGTACCGGGCGATGGGCTTTCTCAATCACCGATCAGAAAGAGAAAGTGACTCCTTTCCCGGAAGAAGGAGTAGAGATCAGAGCCCACGACCAGACTCATATGCCGAACGGTGCCTGGCCGATCTCGACCGGCGTGCCGATGCCATTTGGAAACGTCTATGACGTGAAGCAGTTGGGGCTTTTCGAGAACGGCAATCGCATCCCGGCGAATCTCGTCCCACGTGCCACGTGGCTGCCGTCAACGGGTCTGGACGTCCCTGAAGAGAAAACTGATAACGGCGGCATCCGGTGGTTGGGCCTGAGCTTCGTCGCGAGATACGACAACGGCATCCCTCGAGGATATGTCCTCAAGAAAGTCGCGACGGACGTCCCGCAACCGAAAAGCTCACTCAGCGTCAGCGACGGGAAGACGAGCATCCTCATCAAGACCGGACCTGCCCAGCTTTCCATCAGTAAGAGCAGCTTCGACGGCATCCACGGCGCCTGGCTCGATCTCAACAGAAACGGCCGATTCGAGACCAACGAGCAGCTCATCCTCGCAGGTGGCGGTCCTTACATCATTGATGAAATGGATAAACGATACGACGCGCGCCATCGCACGAAGAGCGGCAACACAAATGTCGTGGTGTCTATCGAGGAGCAAGGGCCGGCACGGGTCGTTGTCGCTGCGAAGGGATGGTACCACACGAGCAAAGGCGAGCCGCTCTGCATCTACCACACGCGCATCATCGCGTTCGCGGGTCTGCCATTTTTTAGGGTCAGGCACCG
>Ga0187827_10006365_pt1 | contig 13527 bp, 9 predicted proteins | sample ETNtaG_39_FD_167969 | JGI IMG/M metagenome (GOLD analysis project Ga0187827, IMG submission 167969) | Marine microbial and viral communities from oxygen minimum zone, Eastern Pacific Ocean - ETNP2014_SV_150_PacBio MetaG (Illumina Assembly) | ecosystem: Environmental > Aquatic > Marine > Hypoxic... | reverse complement strand
ACGATTCGGATTTCTTCGATAGTGATGTCTTCCGATTGCTCGCCCTTGTCCATCCAGCCGGCGTGTATTTCCTTTAGCCTGCCATCGAATTCCGGCAGATTGATCACGCTGCGGAAACGGCCGTTGGGTGGGATTGGGCCGGCATTGGTCTGCACCGAGGAATCCCGCTTACCGGTATAGGTCAGGTAGATCCGAAACTTCCGGCTGATGCCCGATTTGCTCGAGAAGAGCACCACAGCCTTCATGCCGGATATAAAGCCCGCGCACTCCGTTTTCAGATATCGGCTTCCAACAGTCTTTTCAGGGTTCCTGGTGAAGCGCACCGGAGCCTTCAGAAGAGTCGGAGGCAATTCAGGCGGTTGGATTTCGCCGACTGCAGTAGCCTCGACCTCGCTGATCCAGAGTACCTCAGGCGAAGAAGAATGGCCGCCGCCGGCAGGCTGATCGATCCGGATGCGCTGAGTCGTCAGCGCGGGAAATCGATGAACGGTTTTCGAGACGTCCTGCGTCGTTGAATGCGCTGCAAGTTTTTTCCATTTGCCGTCAACCCAGGCGGACAGGGCGTATCTCGAAGACGAACGATAGACCTTGTTTACGAGCGGCCAGTGGATGGCGACGCTCCCAATCTTCTCCAGACGGCCGAAAGTAATCTCGGCCCAGTGAGGCGTCTTGCTGCCGCCGGAATTCCAGGCTGTGTAGACGTGGCCGTTCACATCCCAGGTGTCGCCATCGATCATCGGCAGCGGATGATACCGGCCGGGGGCACCGTCCGTGCGGGCAGTCGCCCCTCGTGCAGCTACGGCCACATCGTTGGGCGCGGTTGGGATAACCACATGCTCGTATCGATACCGAGGCGGCGACTCAGCGCGCACATATGGGATGCACAGAGCAAGAATGACGTGGAGCAGATTCATATCGGGTGCGGTCAGGATTGAGCTCGAACAACGAAACCTTCGACAAGGATGTCATCGCCCAATCGTTTCGTCGCGGCGCCCTTCAATTCGGACGCCTGGCTCATCAGTTTCCAGCCGGTTTTGCCCACGGGTGATTTTCCGTCACCAATGATTTTGGGGGCCTGGTAGACCATTACTTTGTCCACGAGTTTCTCACGGAAGAATGAGCCGAGAACCTGTTGGCCGCCTTCGACCAGCAGGTTGGTGATCTGTCTTTTGCCGAGACGCTTTGCCAGGTCGCGAAGTGAGGGTTTGCCCTGCCGGGAACGGACTTTCAAAACTTCACATCCTGCGGATTCGAGGGCCTTGCAGCGGGAGGCCGTGGCGTCGGTGGTAACGATGATCGTCTCTGCCTCGGCCGCTGTAGTGACCAGATTCGATTTGGGCGAAAGCCTTGCACGGCTGTCGAGAATAATGCGCACGGGATTCCGGCCATTCGGGAGCCGGCATGTCAGTAACGGGTCGTCAGCCACTGCAGTGCCGATACCCACGAGGATGGCGTCGACTTGATTTCGGACCTGATGCACGTGGTGCCGGGCCTTTTCGCCGGTCACCCATTTGGAGTCGCCGGTGAAAGTGGCAATCTGCCCGTCGAGAGTCATGGCCCACTTGGCGATGATGAACGGGCGTCCCTCGTTCCTGAGCGTGATGTAGGGGGCGTTGAGTTTTCTTGCCTCGTCTTCGAGCAATCCGTTTTCAACCTTGATGCCCGCCTGCTCAAGTTTTACCAGGCCCTGACCGGAGACCCGCTCGTCCGGGTCTGTCATGGCAGTAACGACTCGGCTGATGCCGGCTCTGATCAGGAGCTCCGTGCAGGGCGGGGTCTTGCCGAAGTGATTGCAGGGCTCGAGGGTGACATAAACAGTGGCGCCCTTCGCTTTTCTACCGGCGGCTTCAATGGCGTGGACTTCTGCATGGGGGCCGCCGAAGCGTTGGTGGAAACCTTCACCGATAATCTTCTTGTTCTTCACAGCCAGTGCGCCGACCATGGGGTTGGGCTCGACGCGCCCTTTGCCTTTGGCCGCGAGTTTGAGCGCGCGCTGCATGCACTGGATGTCGAAATCGGTCCAGTGGTCCATCAGACCAACCCCGCCAGATCATGGACGCCGATGGCCTCTTTGCTGAACAGCGGCTCCCCATAATCCACACCGATCAGCTTGCCGTAGTACTCTTCGCCGCGCCACGATTGCTTGATTGGACCGGGCTGCGATTCGTAACAGGCGAGGGCCTCGAGCTTCTCATCCCATTGGGCGGTGATATCGACAATGAAGCTCGGCTTGATCTGTTCTTCAGAAACGCCGAGTCCATAGCAGTAGTACATCCTGGGCGTCCACCACGGCTCGTTAGGCCAGGGCTGGCCATACATGTTTGTCTTGTGAAGCTTGGCATAAAAGCGGGCCGCCTCGCAGATGGAGCAGACCGCGTGGTGATCCGGATGCGCGCCGCCGGGATAGGGAATCAGAAGAATGCGCGGCCGATACTCCCGGATGACCTCGGCAACCTTTCGGCGGCTCTCCAGATTGTCTTCGATGTACCGATTTCGCAGGTCGAGGATCACACGCTCTGCGCCGATGACTTCCGCGGCCGCGTTGGCCTCTTTGACACGGGTAACAGGATCGCCGTAGGGCGTCGGCTCGCCGTTACTGGCATCGCAGATGACGACCTTCCATCCGGACTGGATCATCTTGATGAGCGTTCCGCCAACCGCGATTTCGATATCGTCGGGGTGTGAGCCGATGGCCAGGATGTCGATGCTGTCGGGCATTGGTTAAGGAATGGTTGATAGTTTGAGGTGATGGTAACCCCAGGGCTTGTTTGATGAATGCCAAGTTTGAGACACACGCTCAGAGGGTGCATCGGAAAGTTGAAGTTTCAAGTGGATTATCTTCTTCAGACCTGTCCAATGACTTTTCTCAGAATACCGTCATTATCGCCCAGCAGTTTCCTGGCTTTGGACGGAGTCGTGCCGTTGACGCCCATAACGATGGCAACCTTTGTGTCACCGTCTGCACGTCGGATCAACCGCTCGGCTTCTTTTCGACCTGCGCCGGTCAAGGCCATGACGATACGGCAGGCGCGGTCTTCAAGCTTCTTGTTCTTGACCTGGAGGTCTACCATCAGGTTGCCGTAGACCTTTCCAAGCCGGACCATCACGGCAGTGCTGATCGTATTGAGTATGAGCTTGGTTGCCGTGCCGGCTTTCATTCTTGTTGAGCCGGTCACCACTTCGGGGCCGACTACAGGACTGAAGATCAGATTGGCGACCGAATCGTCTACCTCCGGATTGAAGCAGAGGAGAATCGTGAATGCCCTCCTCGAGGCAGCTTCCTGGAGCGCGGCAAGGACAAACGGCGCAGTGCCGCTGGCGGTGATCCCGAATACAACGTCATTTTCGATCACTTGCTTCTCACGGATTTTCTTTCTTCCAATGTCCGGCCGATCTTCCGCGCCTTCGATGGATCTGGTGAGCGCGGGGATTCCTCCGGCGATGATGCCCTGAACCATTTCAGGATCGGTACCGTAGGTGGGCGGGCATTCCGCGGCATCGAGGACTCCAAGCCGGCCGCTTGTCCCAGCGCCGACGTAGAAGAGGCGTCCGCCCTTTCTTAATCGAGCGGAGATCTCATCCACCGCTGCAGCCATCTGGTTCCGAACCCTCTTTACCGCACGCAGCACTTCCGCATCTTCTCTCTGCATTAATTTGATCATCTCGATCGAGGTACATTCATCCAGGTCTGCAGTGCTCTCGTTGCGTGATTCAGTGATCAGATCCTGGTAACTCATGGTCTCATCTCTGCCTGGGGCTGCCCTGTCTCTTCAGTTGTTGAATGTATCGGGCCCGTGCGTCGTTGAAGAATTTGATGGTGCCGGCGGCCCGGTAATCGGGATAGGTCCATTCGAATGGGCGAAACGTGCCTTCGACGTACTGCAATGTGACTTCGCCATAAATGCCCTGTGTGAGGTAGATGCGGTGAGTGAAGTTTTTCGTCGTCGCCAGGAACAAACCGCTCGCGGAGAAATAACCAGGATCGATATTCACTGGCCTGGACGGAGCGCTGCTTATCCTGGTCGCCATTTCTGTCTCCAGCCCGTTTGTTTTCAATTTCGTCTCCGGCAGACAGTCGGGATCGACAAGTGGCCGAAACACTGCGAATTGCCGATGCAGCGTCTGTCCCATCTCGTCCGCGTAGTAGTCCGTGTACTCAAACGGCATCAGGGGGCTGCACTTCTCAAGCGGCCCGAATTCCTGTGCGCATGTTTCGACGGCGAGGTCCAGCCATTCTTCCTCTGCGGCGAGGAGTCCGATGAAGAGTCTGACCGGATGGACGGGGCGGAGGTCTCCCATTACCAGAGCCCGGCTTCCCAGCCCAGGCATGCAATCGCAAAACCGACATAGACGGCAGAGGCCACCAGCATCATGACCGTGCAGACCGGGCCGGGCCGGGCCGGCTTGGGCAGATAACGGTAATTGATGAAAAGAGTCAGAGGCACGTAAAGGGCCATGGCAAAGCCGCCCATGTAGGCCGCGTTGAAGAGGAAGGTCAAATCGCTGACCTGCCACTGTTCCAGGATCCACGTGATCAGGCATCCGGCGATCATCCACCCGCCCGCGAACATCATGTACCACCAGCCAACGCCGCGTTTCTTCGCGCCCTTGAAATTTGTGTAAATGATATCCGCCATCGAGCGAGCAACGCCGTCTATCAGGGCGAGTTGGGTACCGAAAAGCGTCGCCACTCCCACGATCAGAAAAATAGTGCGCCCGGTGGGCCCCCAGACACTCCCCAGAACGACAGCCTCACCGTAGATCAGCTTGCCTTTAGGCGGGACGATCCCATTCGGATACAGCACAGCAAGAGCAGCGAAAATGAACAACAGGATGGTGACCGTATTGAGACCGAAGAAAAAGAAGGTCTGATCCTGAATGATGTACTTCCACCACGCCTTGAACCGTTTCGTGTTCTCCTCCGTCGCTTCCCAGGTAAAACCCGTGGAAGGGACGGCCTCGTCACGGTCTCTGAGCGGGTTGCGCGTTTCGGGCACAAGAGCTCCCATCCCGATGTTCTTGTCCCGCAGATAAAAGGTGTAGAACAAATTCGCGGTCCCCCCGGCTCCGGCAAAAACGATGGCGATGAAGAAGGCCTTAATGGCCATACCATGATCGCGATGGATTCCATTGATGTCTGTGGAGCGGACGAAGTGTTTCTTCGTGGTCACGAAACTGTGTTTGACGAATGTCTCCCCAGTTTTCTTAAAGAGGGTGTGCGCGGTTGCTGCGGCCCAGACGGTGCCATCCCTTTCGATCAATACTCGACTGAACCCCCGTTCGGAGAAACTCAAATTGAGCTTTCCGCCCTTGAACTGATACATGCCCTTGTTTGAAGCGATCCAAACACTCCCGTCCCGAGCCAGGGCGATGTCTTGAAAGAATGTGCGTTCCGGGAGTGAGTCTTTGTGCTCCGTCACTTTGCCATCCGCGATGTGGTAGAGCTCTCCCCATGTGGCTGCCCAGACACTGCCATTCTCTCCCTCGCAGATGGCCTTGAAATTCCTGGTGCGTGTGCGCACCTTGTGGAAACCTTCGCCATTCCATTTGTAGAGATCTTCGCCGACAATCCAGAGATCCTCTTTTCCGGTCTCGCGGTCGGGGATGGCAAGCATGTCCGCCACAGACTGAACGGGGCATTCTGTCCTGGCAGGCGAGCCATTTTTCTGCCGGTAAAGGCCCTGGTCCGTCCCGAACCACAGAGTCTTTTTCGTTTCACTGATGGCTGTGACCTTTCGGTCGTGGAGTCCTTCCACCGGCTTGAAATCAAGGCCGTCAAAGGACAGCGCGCCCTGCTCTGTGCCGAAGTACAAGGGTCCCCCTTTCGGCCGAAACACACTCAGCACCTTGCCTCCTTTGAAATCCCGTGTTCCATCAAAGATGACGCTGGTCCCATTATGGAACTTGAAAGCGCCGGCATCAGTGGCCAACCAATAAGCCCCCTCTGTTTCACGGTGGCCAACGTTCAGAATGCCCTTGCCGAGCTGCTTCCATGTGTCAGCGGAGCCCACAGCGAAAACCACCACGATCAGGCCGATGGTAACAATGATGACCATTGCCTCGATGCTCCTCTCGACCGACTTGTACATTATCTTGGGCCCGAAAAGAATGAGAGCTGCCATGCCAAAGGTGACGGTCGTCCAGAATGTATCTGAGCCCCAGCCTTCGGGTCCAAAGATGAGGGCCTTGAGTGCGAGCCCCGAGGCGCGGGCCCAACCGGGGGCAATCCAGGCCACAAATGTCAAAAGGATGAACACCGGGGCAAATCCACGCCAGACTCGGGCATACCCGGTGAAAACGGTCTCGCCGGTAGCAATTGTCCAGCGGCCGACCTCCAGGTTGATCCAGAGCTGGAGGAAGACCCCCATGACTGCCGCCCAGATCATTGTTGCCCCAAATTCCGCTGTGATTCTCGGCCAGATGATGATCTCACCCGCGCCGATGGACAGCCCGACGAGAACTGCGCCCGGCCCGGCCATTTTCCAGAAGGGGAGTTTCTTCTCAGGCATGTCATCTGATTTCAACTTCTCGAGTGGCTCGAATACTCCCATATTTGTTTCTTCCCCTTCAGAGTCAGGTTTTATTCAAGGTATGCGATCAGTTCGGTAAGGACAATTGGGTAGGCTGGGGACGTCTCTTCTCTTTTTGGGTGGATGCCGCACAGCCGAAAGTGTAGGTTGCCGTTGTACGCGCCCGAGCTTTTTGGCCGGCTGAAACTTCCCGGGGAGCATCATAAGCATGAGTCCGCGAGAGCGATTCCTGAACGCGCTGAAAGGTGAAGCTGTCGACCGGCCCTGTGTGGGAACCCCGACCTCCATCGCCACGACGGACCTGATGGAATCTGAGGACTGCACATTTCCCGAGGTGCATACGAATGGTGAGAAGATGGCGAAGCTGGCTGCCGTAGGCCATGAGGTCCTGGGTTACGATACGGTCGCTCCTTATTTTTCGGTCATCAACGAAGCCGCGGCCCTCGGCGCGAACATGAGCTGGGGTGACATGTCGCACATGCCCGCGGTGCGGCGGCCATACCTGTTCGAGGAGCCGAAAGATTTTCATATCCCTCCCGATTTCCTTGAACGAGTGCCCACCCGGGCGGTCCTGGAGGCGATCTCCCTTCTCAGGCAACGGTTCGGTGATGAAGTGGCCATTATCGGGAAGGTGTTCGGACCATGGACCCTGGCTTATCACCTCTTCGGAATCGAGGAATTCCTGGTCCTGACGCTCGACAATCCGGGCAAGGTCCGTCGCATTCTGGATGTGTTGAAGGAGGTGACCCTGGTGTTCGCGCAGGCTCAGATCGAGGCCGGTGCGGACAGTCTGACGCTCGGGGATCACCTCACGGGCGACCTCTGCCGGGCGGAAATGTACCGGGACTATCTTCTACCCGTTCATCAGGAGCTGAGCCGTCGCATCGATTGTCCCATCATTCTGCATATATGCGGCTTCACCCTCGACCGGCTGGATTACATCGCCGATTCCGGCTTTGCCGCGTTTCATTTCGATTCCAGGAACGATGCTCGAGAAGCCATGGCGATTGCCGGCGAACGCATCAAGCTCGCAGGCAATGTCAGCAACGTGCCCTCGATCGTGTCCGGAGACCAGCAATCAATCGAGGACCAGGTGCGCTACGCCATCGACGCGGGCGTTGCTGTGATCGGGCCTGAGTGTGCCGTCCCCCTCAACGCAAGTTCCGAGGCCCTGCGTTGGATTGTCGATGCCGCATCGTGCGCTTCCGGTGGTGGCCTGAGCGGTTAGGGGAACGAGAATTCCCCGCAGTCTTTTTCACGCGTTCCGGAGATTGGGCACGAGGCGCAGTTCTTCGTGGTTGACTAATAGTGGATAATCGCTGGCCGATGCGGACGGGAAAGGAGGCCATGGTACGAGTGTCTGACAATGGTGACCCCGAAGCTACCGAGAGGAATGACGGATGACTTCCAGAGAGCGTGTGCTTAAAGCGTTCGCCCATGAGGAACCGGACCGTGTCCCCATCAACTACCGGGCGAATCCGGGGATCGACGCACGGCTGAAGAAGCACTTCGGGCTGGCACCAAATGACCATGAAGGACTGCGCAACGTCCTTGGAGTCGACTTTGCCGGAGTCGGAGCCCCTTACACGGGACCGAAGCTGCATGCAGATGTCCCAGGTCGCCGTGTTGACATGTGGGGAGTCCGGACGCGCTACGTAGAACACGAATCCGGTGGATACTGGGACTTCTGCGACTTTCCACTCCGAGAAGCCGCAGTCGAAGAAGCCCTCAAGTGGCCGATGCCCTCCCCCGATGACTTCGATTACGCCAAAGCACGTGAACTCGCATCATCCAGAGGAGACTATTGTGTCTATGCTGGCTCTTCCGGTTTGGGCTGTGTGATAAACAGAATCGGCAAATTGATGGGAATGGAGAACGTTCTGATGGGGCTCCTGACCGATGACCCGGTTGCCGTCACGCTGGTCGAACGCAAACAGAAGATCGAACTGGCGATCGCAGAGCGAACGCTCGAAGTATGTCGAGGTGTCGTCGATTTCCTCTGGATGGGCGAGGATCTGAGCACGCAGCGGGGGCCGATGATCAGCCTCGAACTCTATCGGAAACACATCCGGCCATGGCATGCCGAGTTTGTGCAACTGGCGAAAGCGTATGGCCTGCCCGTCATGTTCCATTCCTGCGGATCCTGCAGTTGGGTCTTCGATGATCTCATCGATATCGGAATCGATGCCGTGGACACGCTGCAGCCCGAGGCGACGGAAATGTCCCCTGAATACCTGAAGGTATCCTTCGGTGACCGACTGGCCTTTCACGGCTGCATCCCGACCGGTGGAAACACCGCCTTCGGCACGAGTGAAGATATCCGACATGAGTGCAGGCGGACGCTCGAAATCATGATGCCGGGAGGAGGATACTGTTTCGCACCGAGTCACCAGTTGCAGGACAACACACCCACTGAGAACGCGGTCGCGATGTACGAAGCAGCGAAACGTTACGGCGAGTACTGAATCTGGCGAACCTTTCGTCAGCCAACCATGGATGGTTGCTGGTGAGAACACCCACATCCGAAAGTTTCTGGGAGAGGATTTCAGGTGCGTCTTTGCTGATTGGCGAGACCTTTCTTCAGGGCTATGTTGAAAACTTCAGACGAACAGAAAACGCGCATCCTTTCAGAGTGCCTGGCAGAACCCATGAACGCCTCGGTCCTTCCATGTAAGACGGCCAATCGTGGTCTTCTCTGACGGTCGGGAAAGATGCCCGACACACATGCGCTCCGAGTAAAAAACTCTGTTAAGCATCTCTTAGCCTTGACACAAGATTCAATACCGACGGGAGAGATCGGACAGATGAAATACAAAACATGCTCTCTGCTTTTGGCATTAGGCGTCTCTTCGCTGGGATACGCTGCACCCAAGACGAAACTCGACCTTGCCAGAGGCTGGGGAATCAATGAAGAAGCGGCGATTGTGAAACTGTGGCCCAGGGCAGCTCGACCACGACTGTTGATCCCGAAGGTCGTGTCTGCGCCTGAGATTGATGGCAAGCAGGATGATGCCATGTGGCAAAAGGCAAGCAGTATCGATTTCTTCATTTCCTGCAAAGGCTTCAACAGCAAACCGCCCCTTCGATTTGGAGTAGATGAGCTAGTCGGCCGAACATGGGCCAAGCTCTGCTATGACAGCAAGAACCTCTACATCTATGCCTATTGTCATGAGGACCACGCGGGCTGGCTGCAGAAATCGATGGTCGGGCGGGATACGTCCACCTGGAAAGATGACTGCGTCGAGTTCTTTTTCGACCGTGATGGTGACCAGAAGAACATCATCCACGCGATCATAAACCCGGTGCCGACTATCTATGATGCTCTCGAAAAGCCGAGCGGGGAAAACATCGGCAAGAAATGGAACTTCGATGGCGAACAGATCGCCGTTGACACAGGTGAGGACTACTGGGCACTCGAGATTGCGTTCCCTTTGAAATCTCTGGGAGGGGAACCGAAGCCAGGGGAAACGTGGCGCTTCAATCTCTGCCGGCAGCGAAGAGCGGCCGCCCAGGTCGCCATCTGGAGCTACGGTACGTGGACGGGCAATTCGGAAGGCTTCCAAGTACCGGAACAGATGGGCGACATCGTCTTCGGGCTCGGCGCCAGCAGGATAAGAGTGCCCGAAGAGCCGTTCTTCGGAGTGTCGGAATTTGAATTCACCATCAGAAACGACGGCGACAAAGCACTTCGATTATTGGGGTCCGTTGAGATCGTATCGAGCGCAAAACGAGAGCTGACAAAGCCCATGTCTTTCACCGTGCCCTCCGGCAAGGAGGTGACAGGAAAGATACCTTTCACGATCACGGACGAAGGGATTCAGTATGCCAGCCTGATTGTTAAGCAGGGCGATCAGCCGCTGCTCGTCCAACGACGGGGCCTGTACATTCGGCCAATTTCACCCACTCTGGATGCTATTCTGCCGCGCGCAGAGAAGCTGGTGGCCAAAGCGGAAAGCGATGAGTTCAGAGAATCGATTTCTGCTTACCTGGAAGAGCTGAAACAGGTCAAGGCAGATGTGGAATCTTTCAAACAGAAGCTGACTCCCCGGCCAAGTGACCTGTCGAATTACGCGGAATGGTTCAATCTTTACGGCCGAGCCCAGAGCTTCTCCGGCAAGTCCACCTATGTCGTCTGGTCGAAGAGCCCTTACCTGCCTACTTCGCCAGCAGACTTCCCGGCCAAAATGGAAGATATCGGAGAGATTGTAGTCAAGGCATGTGTGAACGAATGGGAACACGCAGCCATCATGATTTCCAATCTGACTGATGAGTCGCTCAACATAATCGTCAAGGGTGACCTTCCAGGTCTGATAGATGTGCGCGCGCCGCTGGCCACAAGCATGAAAACGGTGGTCAAAGAGAATCCTGACGCGCTTGGTTACGAAACCGTCCGCGGCTTCAACCTGCCAGGAAAGACCGGTGAGCCGCTTATTCGGCTCGGGCAACTGCGCGAACTTTTGCTTCTTCCCCTTTCCACGCGCCAGCTCTTCCTTACGTTTAACACAAAAGGCATGAAGCCTGGGAGGCGCGGGGGACGGTTGAGCCTGTACACGTTGAACAAGAGTTACGGGGTGAAGCATATTCCCGTGCGATTGGAGATAGCGCCCTTTGAGATCCCGGACACCGCGGAGTTGGGGGTTCATTGTTACAACTACCCTTCGAGTGACGTACATCTGCGCGATCTTCTCGAGCACAAGGTAAACATGATCTTCGGCGCAGATAACGGGAAGTTTCGTGTCGATAAAGATGGCAATTTCCGCCACGAGGTCGAAAAGCCGGCCCTTGACGCGATGAACCGTCTCAGGCTCGGCGGCAGAAAGGGATGGGCCTACGGCTTCTGCCGCGCTTATCACGAATGGGCACAGAAGAACAAACTCAAACCGGGTGATGGCAAATATGAAGAGTACTGGCGAGAGGCCGTCCGTGCTCAGGTTGAAGCCTTCAGGAAGGCAGGTTTCAAAGATGACGAGTATTACATCTGTGCGTGGGATGAGGTGAAGGCGAAGAACGTCGACCTGTGCGTCCATCTTTTGAAAATCCTCAGAGAAGAAGCGCCCAGAATGAAGATCGCCAACACCATCCAATGTTCGAAGAGCGAACAGAAGAAGCAGTTTCCTTACGTCGATGCATGGGTAGCCGCTGGAGGATTCTACTGGGATGCCAAATGGGCCGACGAACTGCGCAAGGCAGGCAAGGAGCTTTGGGCTTATACCTGCAGAACGCCCGTCCGGGCACAGAACCCTCTCGGCTATTACCGTATGGCCGGATGGCGGGCCATTAAAGCTCGCATGCGAGGAATCTCATTCTTCGCGTACAGCTATCTGATCTATGATATCGATGGTGAAGTTGTTCCGACGCGCGGATGGGAGGCGTGGCGCGAGGGCGTAGAGGACTGGCAATACTGGAACAGGCTTCAAAAGGAAATCTTACGGGTCCGCAAAGCCGGTAGAGAGAAGGAAGCTACGAAAGCCGAGAGGGCCGTTGCTGAAGCCATTGACGCGGTATTCAAATTCGGCACGCACCCAAAGGACAGTATTGAACTGGATGAGACGATCGAAAGGGCCAAGCAAACATTTGCCAATGAGATCACACGCCTTGGACGACTGAACTGACCGGGAAATTTGACTCCGCTCAATGGCCTCGTGACGGACCTTTACAGTCCATTGGTGGAATGGCGAACCTCCTGACGACCGCTTAGAAACGACCAGACATGAGTATCGCAATCGGATTCAACGCCTTCGAAGACCAGTGGCAGGAGAATGCCCAACTGGCGTTCGACACCATCGCCATGCGGGAAACCAAAGGCATTCCCACCTGGCTGTTTCAGACCATGCAGTGGTCCCAACTGGAGACGCTCTCCGGCAACGCGCCGGGCAGCTACCCCAAAGATCCCGTCAGGGTCTATCACGACTTCATGCTGAAGTCCGGGGTCTGCCTCATCGATCAGTGGATTCCCGAGAACCCCTTAAGCATGAGGGACAAGGGCTACGACGAAGAGACCGAACACGGCGCAACCACCGGCGCGCACGAGATCGTTCGCGACGAAATGCTGATCGATTCTCCTGAGGCGGTCGTCGAGCACATGGAGAAGTTTCTCTTTCCGCAATGGGAACAGTGGAAGCGCGACCTGGAAGCCAACGCGGACGGGGAAGTGCGCAAGCGAATCGCCGGCGAGGTCGATGTGCAGAACATCTTCGGCACGAACATGCTCAAGGGGCCCTATGGCGGGTTCTTCACATTCCCCGGCTTCCTTTACGGGCACTACGGGTATGCGAACTACTTCATGGCCTACGCGCTTTACCCGGAGGTGATCGAACGCGGTTTCAGGACCCATGCCGACGGGGCGGTAGTTCACAATCGCATCGCCGCCCGTGCCATCATCGAGGGCGGTCTGCCAAAGCTGATCCGCCTCGACCACGACATGGCCGACTCCCGCGGGATGCTGGTGGACATCAAGACCCTCGATGAACTCTGGTTCCCACAATTCGCCCGCGCCATCCAGCCGCTGCTCGATGCCGGCATTCGCCTGATCTGGCACTGTGATGGCAACCTGATGGATATGGTCCCGCGGCTCCTGGAGTGCGGCCTCGGCGGCTTCCAGGGCTTCCAGTACGAGGACGGCATGGACTATGAAAAGATCTGCCGCATGAAGACCCGTACCGGTGACGACCTTTTCATCATCGCCGGCGTATCGGTCACCACCACCTTGCCGCTTGGCAACGCGGCCGACGTGCGCCGTCAGATGGACTGGCTGGTCGAGAAAGGGCCGAAGGTCGGGCTGACGCTCGCCTGTTCGAGTTCCATCGTGCCCGGTGTGCCGATGGAGAACATGAGGACCCTGATAGAAGGCTTCTCACACTACCGCGAACAAGGACGATCAGATTGAAAATGCTGCAAATGAGTGATCGTAAATGGTGGCTTCTATGAAGGGCCGAACCACTGCCCGGCAGACTCGTGACCCACACGGACCTGGACGCTCTCTCGCCGGAGCACCGTG
>Ga0187827_10006363_pt1 | contig 13530 bp, 12 predicted proteins | sample ETNtaG_39_FD_167969 | JGI IMG/M metagenome (GOLD analysis project Ga0187827, IMG submission 167969) | Marine microbial and viral communities from oxygen minimum zone, Eastern Pacific Ocean - ETNP2014_SV_150_PacBio MetaG (Illumina Assembly) | ecosystem: Environmental > Aquatic > Marine > Hypoxic... | reverse complement strand
GCATAAATCAATTTCTTCCATGTGAGCAAAAAAAGTTATATCAAACTTTCCTACTTGCTCAAATAGATTTTTCCGAATCATAATTGCTGTTCCTGAGGCCCAAAAGATATTGTTTACTTTGTTATACTGACCGGTATCAATTTCCTGTTCAAGAAAGATACGGCCCCGGGCAAATGGAAAACACAAGATATCCATGTGTCCCCCGCAACCCCCGGCGTAATCAAAAAGTTCCTGTTGAAAATAATTCAGTATTTTTGGTTGTACTGCTGCAATGGATTCATCCTGTTCAAATTGATTTACAAGGGGTTCTATCCAATTATATGCATGTGTAGTATCATTATTCAAAAAAAGTAGATATTTCCCATTTGCCTGGGTTGCTCCACGGTTACATCCTCCTGCGAACCCTTCATTGGTCTTATTCTCTACTAAATTAATTTCCGGAAAATGTTGTTTAATTTTATCAGAGCTCCCATCTTCTGATGCATTATCCGTTACAATTATCTCACATTTTTGATAGGATATATTTTTTAGTGATTCCAAACATTCTTCTAAAATTGGATAGTTATTCCAATGGGGAATGATGATGGAAACGAGCGGTTGAGATTCAGATGTTTTCAAAGAAAATATATGGTGGACAGGCTTAGCAACCAGAAAAGTATTTCCAGGAAAAAAGGACTATTTATTCAGATCATCTAACATTTTACGAGCGGTATTGTCTGTTGGATTTCTCTCAAGCCAATCATTTAAAACCAGTTCAGCTTTTTTATCATCTCCTACTCCTTGATAAGCCAGTACAAGCGATGAAATGATTTCCGGATATACAGCATCCCATTTATTCCACGATTTAGCTAAAACGCTCTTCGGGTTTTTCCTGTATGATTCTTCCAGACTGCGATAATGACTGTTCATTTCCTCAAATATATTGATGGCTTTATTATAATCTTTCAATTCCTGTATATAAGTTTGCCCAAATCTGATTTTGTCATCAAGAGAAATCCTCTCCCTGGCAGATAACTTATCTAAAATCGTCCGGAAACGATCTTTTTCTCCAACTTGACTGTAGATCTGACCGATCTGGTAATATAAATCATTGGATGGGATTGGAATGGTCTTTTCAGGCAAATTTAAAGCCATTTGATCCAGCACTGACAAAACTGTTTTTCTCTCTCTTTCCATCTCTACTTCTGTGGTTTTACTTTGTTTTAATTTTTGATATTTAAAATAATGGTGAACAGCTAATTGAAGATAAGCACTTCGGTAATTTTGGAGGAGCCGAATAATTTGGTCATTAAAATAAACATTTTCATTCCCGAGATTTCGAAAAAGATATCCCGGTTGATATTTGTCAGACCAGTTAAGTGTACCTGGAGCTGAATTTTCTGACATTGAAGATACGTCGGTAAAATTATCGTGCCACGTGGAATCACCTAATTCTGTCATCAAATAATCATACATTTTATCCGGATTGATATTATCTACCCTATGATCATTCAATTTAAAGGTGAGCCCTTCCATTGCCAGGTAATTATTCAAACCAATTTTATTTGAAGGTGAAACCGTTACAGCAAAGTAAATTGGATATTTCCATTTGGTATCGTTTATGATTTGCATGATCATCACATCTTGAACTTTTAAAGCCTGCCCGCCATAGGTGGGTTTTACCTCCCAGGTGATTTGTTTTTCAGTAGTATCATAAGGCAAAGTAACATTTCTTGTTTTCCAACGAGTCAAATTGGAAGCAAGCGCATTAATTTGTTTATCATCAAGGAAAATAAATCGTTTATCCGGAGGGCGTATATCTCTTAATTGTTTAATATACCATGGAGTGTTCAGTAAACTTAAATTGGCAACAGTAACGTCTTTTCTGATTCCTTCCACTTCTTGAAGATACCAAAGTGGAAACGTATCGTTATCTCCATTAGTAAAAATAATGCCATCGGGTTCACATGATTGTAGCATATTATAGCTCATATCCCAAGCGACAAAATTTCCACTACGGTCATGTTCTCTGTAATTTGCCCTGAGCATAACAAAAGGAACCATCATAAGTTGAAGCCCCACAATTAAATAAGCTAAATGATGTCGCCAGGGTTGAGATTTAAAGTAAGATAAACATTTTTCTAAGATGGCCGAACCACCGATTCCTACCCATACGGAAAAGGCCAGGAAACTTCCTACGTAAGAATAATCTCTTTCTCGAGGTTGAGGATTGTCCTGATTTAAATAGACTATAACAGCTAAACCAGTCATAAAAAATAATGTAAAAAGAGAAAATGCCTGTTTTTCATCCCGGTAAAAATGATAAAACATTCCACCTAAACCTAAAATCAATGCAAGAGGAAACCCAAATTGTGTCCAATCCACACCGTCCTCTTTTGAGTTTGCTCCCATTGCGGTAACTCTATCATCAGTAGATTCACCTCTTCCTGCAAATTGCCATAAAAAATATCGCCAATACATTTTTTTTACTTGATAATTCCAGAAAAATGACCATTGTTTATCTAAATTATAAAGCATGTATTTCCTTTTTTGTGATGCAGAATAATCCCCATTATTTTTTGGATATCCTACAACTTCATGTTGGGGAGGTAACCCTTTATATCGTCTTGGAAATCTTCCAACAGAACCATACTGTTCCCGTTCAAGATAAGAAATAGCAGATGCAATGGTTTCCGGATCATTTTCATCTATAACTGGGTCTTGTCCTGACCGAATAAAAATAATGGTATAACTTGAATATCCAATAAGAATTAACACCATAGATGTAAAGATAATGGACAGTAATCTTCTTCTCTCATTAATGGCCCAAATCATTGCCCCAAAAATAATTAATACAGATATGCAGACGCCAGTGAGTCCAATTACAACTGCTAATTTTGGTAATCCTTTGATTATTCCATTGTGGATTACAAGAAAAGTAAGCCCCGTAATACCCATTGTGATTAGAAACGTTTTCCAGTTAAAAGGTAGTTTTTTAAAGTAGATAATTAACGCTACAAAAGGTAACGTCAATAAATTTAAAATATGAATTCCCGATGCCAATCCAATCATGTAGGCAATAATTAAGATGTACCGTTCGTTCCCAGAATGATCCGCTCTTTCTGACCAATGAAGAATGAGCCAAGCAACAATGACAGTGAAAAACGTGCTCATGGCATAGACTTCTGCTTCCACAGCATTGAACCAGTGGCTGTCTGTAAATGCAAATGTTAATGAACCGATTAATGCACCGCCGAAAGCAATAATTGCATCTGATTTGTTTTTTATTTCGTCTCTCCAATGGGCTGCAAATTTTACAATAACCAAATACAAAAGCATGACAGCAAGAGAACTGACTAAAGGAGAAATTAAATTTACTCTAAATGCGATATTCGGGTTAAACGGTAGCATAGAAAAGATACGCCCGATAATAAGATAAAGAGGGCTTCCGGGAGGATGTGGTACCCCTAACGTGTAAGATGTTGCAATGAATTCACCGCAATCCCAAAATGAAACAGTGGGGGACATAGTGAAAAAATATATTAAAAATGAAAAGACCAGCACTATGCCAGCGAACAGTCTATTCCACCTAATCCATGGAGATTGAATCATTTCTTTTTTTCTTTTTCTGTTTCAGAATCTTTTTTTTCAGCATTTTCGCCGGATTCATTATTGGTCTTATACCCTTCTGAAGCTTCTTGACCCTCAGATTCGGTTTCTGATATTTGGGACTTTTCATGAATATAATTCATTTTTAGTTCGCTTAATACTTGACTAAAATATTCATCTTCAGCGTCAGATAAGTTTCCATCCATTCGCTTGTAAAGCATATCAATCATGTCAATATTAATTGATGCAGAGACTATATCCTTTTCAATTTTATCCGTCATTGGATTTTTAATTTTTCCTAAAGATACCCACGTCGTATGAACCAAAGATGAAATGAGTTGGTCAAATAATTGCTGTTCTGTAAGTTTACTTTCTAATGCCATTTCCCTAAATAACTTTTAATTAATAATAATGTTTCCTTTAAAAAAACGCAGAAAATTATGGGTAATAAATCAAACATTAAATGGTTGATTCTAATTTAAAATATAGATTAACGAACTACACTTTTCCTTATGTATCGCAGCGGAAAGAAAAGAAACAGTCCCGCTCCAGACACCAGAAATTAAAGATTTTCCCATGTGTTTTGCACTTAATATTGACACATAAAAAGTATCAAAATATAACCGGTGAATTGTTTGTATACTAAATCCATTTTTCTCTGTCAGTTTTGACATAGATTTTATCGAAAAATGATAAAAATGACGAGGGGTATCATACGCAGCCCAAAAACCTTTAAATTTTTCTGCATCTGCTGACTTAAAATTGGGAAGGGCAATAATGAGTAATCCATTTGGGTTTAAACGCTCTCTAAATTGTTCAAGATAAACCCAAGGTTTATGAATATGTTCCAAACTGTGCCAACAGGTAATGATGTCATATGTTTCATTTGAGTTTAACCATTCATCCGGAGAATAAACTCGAATATCAAAACGATTTTCAACTGACTTTTTTGCTTTAGGTGAGCTGTCGATTCCGAATACATTCCAGCCATTTTCTTTCATTTGGTTAAGAAAATGACCCAGTCCGCAGCCGAAATCCAAAAGTGTGCCGTTGGACAACCCACTTTTTTTCTCAATTAATTTTCTCTTACGAATGAGCATAAAGTCTCGAACGGAAGAATAAATAAAATCAAAAATATTTTTTTTATGTTCAGAATGAGACACATAATCCTCAGATGCGTAATACTCATTTACTTTATTCTCTTCAGGAAAAGGACTAGTCAACCGAAGGGCACAATCCTGACATTCTATAATATCGAACGATTCGCCGCTCACTAAATAATCTTTAGTGGTATAAACTGTTTGCAATTGAGTTTTACATAGGGGACAGAGATTCGTTTTCATTATTCAGACATCAAATTTATAACATGGAATCAAGAACTAAGTGTAGCGCTTATCTCTATAACTAAAGAATACTTCTTTTAGAGTTTTAATTCCAAGTCTTTTGCATTATCTCTTTGCCAGTATGATTATTTCATCAACTCCATCTTATGAATTTTCCTAAAACCACTTCTACCAAGGAGGGGAAATACGTTCCGTTTGGAATTAGCACTCCATTTCATGTTGCTTATTTATGGGTGACCCCAAATTATTAAAATACCGTACATCTGTAGTTATGAAAAGTAATTTACTGCCCCTCTCTGATTGTTTTCCTAACAGAGATGCTTTATTTAGGTTTGATTAAATCTTTCAATTCTTGATAAATATTCATAATAACTAACAGCAGTATCAGGTTAATTTTGTCACTGTTTTATATTCCAGTGATTAATATTTTCCAAAAGATGGTTGAAAAAAAGTTATGAATATTGGTGTTATTCCTGCTCGACTCAATTCAACTCGACTTTCCGAAAAGATTCTTATTCAGATTGGAGGAATACCTATGATTATCCAAGTGTACAGGCAGGTTCTCAAAGCAAAAAAATTGGATAAAGTTATAGTTGCAATAGATGATGAAAAAACACAAAATGAGTTGAAGAAATTTGATGTTCCAGGGGTTATGACCAGTAATTTTCATCAATCAGGGACAGACAGAATAGCAGAAGCATTGAAGGATGAGGATACTGATATTGTGGTGAATATTCAAGGAGATGAACCTGAAATAGAACCAGAATTAATAGATGACCTTGTTTCTTTATTTGAAAACAGTGATACGGAAATGGGCACTGCTGTTACATCAGATTTAACTGTAGAGGATTTTGAAAATCCGGATGTGGTAAAAGTGAAAATAGATGAAAAAGGTTTGGCTGTGAACTTTTCAAGGCAACCCATGAATGGCAACAGAATTTTTCGTCATATCGGCATCTATGCGTTCAAAACCCCTATTTTGGAAAAATTTATCCAATTACCACCATCAAATAGAGAAAAAGAAAAAAAGTTGGAACAAATGAGAGCGTTGGATAATGAAATTCCCATTCATACAATCATAACAGATTATAAAGGTCGCGGAGTTGATAAAATTGAAGATATTAAACGATTAGAAAGGCATTATGTCACGTAATCCCACTAAATATATTTTTGTATTAGGTGGAGTCATGTCCGGACTTGGAAAAGGTATTACTGCCTCATCCATCGGTTATCTGTTAAAAAGTGCTGGACTGAAGGTGACAATCTTAAAACTGGATCCTTATTTGAATGTTGACCCAGGAACTATGAATCCTTATCAACATGGAGAGGTATTTGTTTTAGATGACGGTTCGGAAACAGACTTGGATTTAGGTCATTATGAGCGGTTTATAGATATAGATATGAGTAAAAATAATAATGCCACTGCCGGTCAAATTTACAGTACTGTTTTAGATAGAGAACGGGCTGGAGATTATTTAGGTGAAACAGTTCAGGTAATTCCTCACATTACCGATGAGATTAAAACTCGGATTGAATCAGTCAATAAACCGAAACGATTTGATGTGGTCATTTGTGAAGTAGGAGGTACGGTTGGTGATATTGAGAGTTTACCCTTTATGGAGACTATTCGACAAATGTCTGTAAATGTTGGGTATCATAACCATATAATTGTTCATGTTACCCTGCTTCCATATGTTAAAGCCAGTGAGGAAGTAAAGACAAAACCAACTCAACATTCTGTTATGAGATTAAGAGAAATTGGGTTAACTCCAGATTTTATTTTATGTCGCTCTGAAACCCGGATAAAAAAATCGGTTAAAGCAAAAATCGCTTTATTTTGCAATGTAGATGCAGCTCATGTCATTGAGGGACAGGATGTAAACAGTATTTATGAGGTTCCACTTTTACTAGACAAACAAAAATTAGGACAACTAATATTTGAGCGGATGAGATTTTCCGGAGAAACTGATGTGTCAGCACTACAAAATTTTATCCATCACTATAAAAACTCTGTTCATTCAGTGACTATTGCTATGTGTGGGAAATATACTGAGCTCCCCGATGCTTACAAAAGTGTGTTGGAAGCGTTCAACCATGCAGGCGTGGGAAATGATGCCCATATAAAAATTAAGTGGGTGGCTACGGGGGATTTGCATTCGCTAAAGCAATGTGAAAACGAATTTGCTACCGTAAACGGGATTCTTTTGCTTCCTGGATTTGGTAAACGGGGGTCGGAAGGAAAAATTTTAGCCTGTCAGTATGCTCGTGAACATAAAATTCCATTTTTGGGGATTTGTCTCGGGTTGCAATGTGCTGTCATAGAATTTGCCAGAAATATCTGCGGATTGGAAAAAGCCAACAGCACGGAATTTGATTCCAAAACACAATATCCTGTTATAGACCTTATGGAGTCTCAAAGGATGGTAAAAAGAAAAGGTGGAACCATGCGATTGGGTGCATATAAATGTGAACTAAAATCGGGGAGTCAGGTTTTTAAGGAATACAGAAAAAAGAAAATTTCTGAACGGCATCGACACAGATGGGAGGTAAACAATCGTTTTCGGACAAAATTGGAAAAAAACGGTCTCATCGTTTCTGGGTTGAATCCGGAGTTAAATCTAGTGGAAATTATAGAGTTAAAAGATCATCCGTGGTTCGTAGGATGCCAATTTCATCCAGAGTTGAAAAGCAGAGTTCTTAAAGCACACCCCTTATTTAGGGGATTTATTGGAGCTTCAGTTGAATATAAAAACGGGAAATTTTTCGGATGATTCATAGTGTAAAAGTGGGTGGAGTACATTTTGGTGGAGATAAGTTACCTATTATCGCCGGACCCTGTATTATTGAAAGCAGAGATCATACCCTCAAAATGGCTGAGTCCATAGCGGAAATTACTGACTCACTGGACCTCCCCTTTGTGTTCAAAAGTTCTTACGATAAAGCGAATCGTACTTCGGTAAAATCCTTTCGGGGATTGGGGATGGAACAGGGACTCGATATTTTAGGAGAGATTAAAACAAAAGTTGGTGTTCCTATTCTGACAGATATTCACCATCCAGATCAAGCTGCGACAGTTGCAGGGATGGTGGACGTACTGCAAATTCCAGCGTTCTTATGTCGCCAGACAGACTTGTTGTTAGCAGCAGGAGAAACGCAATGTGCGATTAATGTAAAGAAAGGTCAATTTCTTGCGCCGTGGAAGATGGGACCGATCATTCAAAAACTTGAATCGACCGGAAACCAGAATATTTTATTAACTGAAAGGGGAACAACCTTTGGTTATGAAAACTTGGTAACGGATGTCCGCTCTATTTCGATGATGCAAAAGACAGGATATCCGGTTATATTTGATGCAACACACAGTGCTCAAATGCCAGGGATTTCAGGAGACATTACCGGTGGAATGAGAGAATACATTCCGGGTTTAGCCAAAGCATCGGTTGCTGCTGGCTGTAACGGAGTTTTTTTAGAAGTCCATGATAATGTTGATGAAGCTAAATCGGATGCCGCTACACAATGGCCCTTGGATAAATTATCCGATCTATTGAAAACCTTGAAAGAAATACATCAAGCAATACAATGAATGTAAAACACCAGTTGCAAAAGATCAAATTAATCATTTCAGACGTGGATGGTGTGCTCACAGATGGAACGGTATTGAAAGGTGGCGGGAATATGGAGTTGAAACGGTTCTGTGTTCAAGATGGGACGGCAGTGGCTATGGTAAAAGCAGCCGGCTTTGACTTGGCATTTATTTCAGGAAGATACTCTGAAGCCACAGAAATTCGAATGAAAGAATTAAAGATTTCCGATGTGTATAATGGGACACTGAATAAGCTTGTCCCTTATAGAGAATTGAAAAAAAAGTATCAATTGAAAGATGATGAGATTGCCTATATAGGAGATGATCTCATTGATATTCCTGTTATGAAAAAAGTGGGACTACCTGCAGCAGTGCAAAATGCATATCCAGATGTTAAAGAAAAAGCGGTTTTTGTTACCAAAACAAGAGGCGGTGAAGGAGCTTTCAGGGAATTTATAGATTGGATGTTGATGGAATTAGGTACTTATAAAAAATGTTTAGAGGATATGCAAATAAATGTGGTAAATAACTCTTGATTTTTTTTCGACACATCCAAAGAATCTCGTTTATTTTTATTGGAATAATAATATCAGGTTGTTTGTCACCTACTCAAGAAATGGGTGGAGAAAAAAGAATAAATCGACCCGATCAAGAAAGCTGGGATATAATTATTACCATGACCAACGAGGGATTGGTGCGAGCAATAGTGCACTCCGGATATTTAAAAAAATTCCAACAAAAAAACTTTATTTTCCTTGAAGACAGTGTTACAGTAGATTTTTTTGACCATTCTGAAATTCATACAACACACTTGACATCAAACAGTGCAGAGATAAATGAAAAGAGTAATTTTATGAGGGCCATTCAGTCAGTTGTGGTCAACTCAGACAGCGGAATTACGCTTTTTACAGATACTTTATCGTGGGATCATTCAAAACAGCGTATTTTCACAAATGATTCCGTGCAGGTAGTAACAGAAAAACAAGATACTTTGTATGGAGTAGGATTTGAATCTGACATGGAGATGAAATATTGGAAGATCCTGAAACCTTCAGGTGTTACTGATAGGATGATAAATGAATAACGGACATACTCTGGAGGCAAAAAACCTTCATAAACAGTATGGTACAAAATCCGTGGTTTGTGATGTGGACTTGATACTGAATAAAGGGGAAATTGTAGGACTTCTCGGTCCAAACGGAGCAGGGAAAACAACCACTTTTTATATGATAACAGGTATGATAAAACCTACAAATGGTCAAATATTTTTGAATCAAAAAGATATCACAGGCGATCCAATGTACAAACGATCTAGAAAAGGAATTGGCTACCTTTCTCAGGAACCTTCTATTTTTGGGAAATTATCTGTTGAGGACAATCTCCGTCTGATTTTGGAATTGACTGATTTGTCAAAATCGGATCAGGAAGAAAAGATTCACACATTGCTCGAAGATTTGTCTATCACCCATTTGAGAAAAAATAAAGGAGGCAGCCTGTCAGGGGGAGAACGGCGACGAGTTGAAATCTGCCGCTCTCTGGCAATTGACCCCGATTTTATTTTATTAGATGAGCCTTTTGCAGGTGTGGACCCTATTGCAGTTGAAGATATTCAATCTATTGTTCGTTCATTAAAAAAACGTGACATTGGGGTATTGATCACAGATCATAATGTGAGAGAAACACTATCCATAACAGATCGGTCATACCTGCTTTTTGAGGGTGAAATCCTCAAATCCGGTACTTCGGATGAACTGGCAAACGATCCGGAAGCACGTCGGCTCTATCTTGGTGAAAAATTTAGTTTAAACTAATGGGACGACTGGAACAAAAACAATCTCTGCGGCAGATCCTGTTACCCAAGCAGATACTTCAGGCACGCTTGCTTCAGCTAAATTCTCTTTCTTTTGAGGCATACATATTAAATGAATTAGAGTCAAATCCAGTTCTGGAATCTGTAGACCAGGAAACAGAAACAGAACAAGAAACGATTAAGGAAGAAGATAATTCGCTTGATATGGATCCGATTGATTATGATTATGAAATCATTCAACCCAAAGGTGAACAAAAAAACCTATTGGATCTTCCCCTTCCAGACATCCCGGATTTTGTGGAAATACTTGTCAAGCAATTGGATGATTATTCTCTCAGTAGTTTGGAACGATCATTATGTGAGGAGATAATATGGAATATTGATGAACGTGGGTATTTAGACATTGAACTTACTATGATTGCGGACAGGTTTGATTTAAATGAAGAGGACCTTTTCCCGATATTGAATATAGTTCAGAATTTGGAACCTAAAGGGATAGGATCACGTAATTTAAAAGAATGTTTATTGGTTCAGTTAAATGAAGACATCCATTCACTGCCTTATTTAATTGTGTTGGAATGTTATGATGATTTTATTCATAAAAGATTTGAAAAAATTGAAAAATACTTTAAATGCACCCGTGATGAACTAAAGACAGCATTGAAACAAATTGGAAAATTAAATCCTCATCCTGGAGAAGGTAAGATTACCGGAAGAGAAACGGTGGTGATACCAGACCTTATCATTTATAGAAGAGAGGGAAAGTGGATAATAAGAACCAATGACAAGGGTATACCTGAATTAGTAATAAATGAAATGTATAAGGATTTATCTGCAGGAAAATCATTAGTGGAAAAAGATAAGAAGTATTTGAAAGAGAGAGTTGAGAGTGCAGGAATGCTGATTGAGGCTGTTAAGGAACGCCGTCACACATTAATTGCAGTAATGGAATCCATTATCCGCAGACAGCCTGCATTTTTCAATGGGGATATTGAAGTTTTAGAACCAATGAAATTGCAGGATATCGCTGATGAGATCAATGTAGATATTTCCACAGTCAGCAGAAGTACCAGGGGGAAATATGTAGATACCCCTTTTGGGATATTCGAGCTAAAATCATTTTTTACCGGTACAGTGGAACTTGGCGATGGTCAAGTCGTTAGCAACCGGAAAGCAAAGAAATCTTTGAAGGAATTAATTGAGAACGAGGACAAAAAATATCCTGTCACAGATGAAGAAATTTTGGCTCTCATGAAAGACAGAGGATTTCCTCTGGCACGCAGAACAATTGCGAAATACCGGAAACAATTGAATATTCCTGTAGCCCGGCTTAGAAGAATTATTTAAAAAAAGGAGATATTATAATGGAAAAACGTCGTGTAATTATTGGAGATAAAGAGTATCAAATACCTGAAAAACTCTTATCACTGGGGGTGATTCCCATTTTAGGAATTGCTGCCTTGCTTTGGCTTATAACGGGTGTTTACCAAGTTGGGCCCGATGAAGTGGGAGTGGTGCAACGGTTTGGGAAAGTAAACAGAGTCGCACAGTCTGGCCTTCGGTATCATTTCCCATTTCCAATTGAAACCGTTAAGACCCCAAAAGTTACAGAGGTAAAACGGATTGAGATTGGATTCAGGACCGTTGGGAAAAACCAGTTTCGTACTGTAGAAAAAGAAAGTATTATGCTGACCGGAGATGAAAATATTGTGGATGCTGAAATGATTGTTCAGTACAAACTGAAAGATCCGGAGGCATACTTATTTAATTTTGTTCGTCCTGTCCTCACTGTTCGGGAAGCATCTGAAGCTTCATTGAGAACGGTTGTTGGGCGTCACAGGATTGACGAAACTCTCACTTCGGGGAAATTGATGATTCAGGAAGAAACAAAGACACTTTTACAATCTATTTTAGACAAGTACAATTCGGGGATTCTTATTGTAGCGGTCCAACTTCAGGATGTTTCTCCCCCTAAAACTGTTCTTTCAGCATTTAAGGATGTGGCTTCTGCGAAAGAAGATAAAAATCGTTTGATTAATGAAGCTGAAGGCTATCGGAATGATGTCATTCCAAAAGCAAGAGGAGAAGCACAGGCAATGATCCGAGAAGCAGAAGGATTCAAAGAAGCAAGGATCAAAAGATCTGAAGGTGATGTGGCAAAGTTCACCGCTATGGTGAAAGAATATAAAAAATCAAAATCCATTACCAAAAAAAGGCTCTATTTGGAGGCTATGGAAGACATACTCCCGGGAATAGAAAAATTTATTGTTCCTGATGGTGAAGGAGGAAATCTGCTGAATTTATTAAATCTGACTGGAAATAAGAAGGGGGACAAATAATGAAAAAATTAATCATTGCGCTGGTAATTCTGGGTAGTATTGTTTTCTTCTCTACGGTTTTCACTGTAGATATGACTGAACAGGTGGTCATTCTGCAATTTGGGAAACCCGTAAGAACAATTAAAGAACCGGGATTGCATTTCAAACTTCCCATTCCAATACAAAATGCAGTTGTGTTTGATAACCGTCTTCTGGAATACGATGTTCCACCGGAAGAAATCCTGAGTAAAGATAAAAAATCTCTCATTGTTGATAATTATGTACGCTGGAAGATTAGTAATCCGCTTTTATTTCTGCAGACAGTTCAAGCAATTCCCACTGCTATAACCCGTTTGGATGACATTGTCTATTCAGAATTAAGAAGGGAGTTAGGAACACATTATATGAGTGAGATTATTACCGAAAATCGTGAAATTATAATGGAACAGATTACTCACAACAGTAGAATCGCAACGACTCCTTATGGGATTGAAGTTGTGGACGTGAGAATTAAACGTGTGGATTTACCGAAACAGAATGAGAAATCCATTTACGCTAGGATGGAAGCTGAACGAAAGAGGCAGGCAAATAAGTTCCGATCAGAAGGTGAAGAGGAGGCACAGAAAATCCGAGCCACGACAGAAAAGGACAAAACCATTATTTTAGCTGATGCCTATAAAGAGTCCCAGCAAATCCGCGGTGTAGGAGAAGCAGCAGCGTTGGAAATTTATGCTAAAGCTTTTGGTGCTGACCCTGATTTCTATGAGTTTGTCCGCACTCTGGAAACGTATAAAAAAATTATTGACGGGAAAACTACGCTCGTTCTCCCGGTAGATTCAGATCTTTTCAAACTTCTTGGGAATCAATAGGTGAACCAGTTTGATGGAA
>Ga0187827_10006362_pt1 | contig 13532 bp, 10 predicted proteins | sample ETNtaG_39_FD_167969 | JGI IMG/M metagenome (GOLD analysis project Ga0187827, IMG submission 167969) | Marine microbial and viral communities from oxygen minimum zone, Eastern Pacific Ocean - ETNP2014_SV_150_PacBio MetaG (Illumina Assembly) | ecosystem: Environmental > Aquatic > Marine > Hypoxic... | reverse complement strand
ACCGTAATGGCTGGTCGCCTCACACGCCGCACTGATCAGATCGGGGTGATTGGCCAGGCCCAGGTAGTTATTGGCACAGAAGTTCAATACCGGTTCGCCGCCGGTTACCTCGATCAGAGCGCTCTGCTGCGAGGCGATAACACGCTCATCCTTGTAGAGCCCCTGCGCTTCGATCTGACGCAGTTGCTCTTGGGTACGCTCGTAGAATTCGGTTTGTGCAGACAATACTTGGTTCCTACTCTAGTTCCTCTGAAATTCGTGCCGCAGCCGCTTGTAAGCCGCCAACAAGTTCATTGTTGCGCGTAATTTAGATAATTTAATCACAACCTCAGACAAATTGGGACAATGTCATCGACAACAACTCAGCAGTGTTACAGACGCAAGCTAACTAAAGTCGTTCTGCTTAAAACTGGGATTGATCTCTAGAGATTAGGGGTTCCTTTTTGATTAGGGTAGTGTGCCCAGAATGTGCCCTAAATGTGTCCACTCCAGTCCATTCCAGTCACATACACGCGGGATCGGTGTGCGTATGTGGTTGATTTACATAGACTGCTAACTTAGTGATGGCACTCATAATGCCGGAGTCGGTAGTTCGAATCTACCCATAGCCACCATCTTATCAATGGCTTAGTTTGTTCTGCTATGGGGCTAATGTCCCGTGGCACATTCTTGGCACAGCAGATTCCCTTAGGCCCTGGTTATTCCAGGCGTATTCACTGCAAGAGGGAACTGCAATGGCAACTATTCAAAGGCGTGTTACACGTTCCGGACCACCACACTACCAACCGATTCCTGTGTTCCCATACAGCAGTACCCATAAAAAGGAGCGACGTTGTCACGTCGCTCCTTTGGATGGGTATTAGCGCAAAGATTTATTGCATGATGAAATCGCCGAACTAGTTGCTTTTGACGAGTTCTTCGCGGTAGGCATCAAAACGCCTTCTCATCCATCCTGTGCTCTGCATACGATCGCAGAACATATCCAAGAACGCGACCCATTCAGGATCACCGTACCGGATAGCCCAGGTGTTGGGCAATGTTTCGAACTTGACGCCAGTGGCGTGAGCCCAATCATTACCCGAGGCGAATACTTCGATATCGAAATCCCCATCGAGGGCGCAGGTTGCTTTCTTGGTTTTGACCGGCTCAAATGACATTGCGAGAGTGCCTGGAATCGACATCACCTTGGCTTTTGGGAAGTTCACCTTGATCTGATTCTCGCCCGCTGAGCCCTGGTTGACCGACCAGGTTACATCTGGACTGTTGAAGTCTTCAACCTTCGTGAACTTACCCGCGTTGTCCTTGTGGACCATGATGCCGAATCCCTTATGGTGCAGGGGTCCGGCGTAGTCCACAACCAGTGCTCGTGGTACTGTGTAAGTCAACGAAGAAGCGAACATGTCGTAGTCACCTTTTCGGAGGCCGACGGTGGCATTTCCCCAGGAGACCTCTTCATATTCGATCTCAATTTCACACTGCTCGCCGAGGAATTGTGTTGCGTCATAGAATATTCCTCGCAACTTGTTTTCCTTAAGGTCAAGATAAAAGTTGGGTTTAGTCTGAGCATAACCCAATTTTAGCTTGCCGGTTTTCTTGATCTTTGCAAGCACCGAATTGTCCCGAATTCCGGAATCAAGCAATGCGGCGTAAGCATCTTTAATTGACAGGTTGGCTGTGACTATACCGGCGGTGGCTGCAATACTGCCGGTGCCGAGGGCCGACTTCAGGAACGTACGTCGGCTAACTTTGGGTTGATTGCTGTTTGTGTTATCGCGTGTGGTTTGACTCATGGTGTTTTCCTCCCTTTGTTTGGTATCTGAAATGAGTAAGCCGAACTCAGTAAGTAATATAAGTTTAGATTACCTATTTCACAATCCCCGATCCGATTTGACTGGTATTAGACATAACGATTTCGCAAGCGCTCTGAGTACCACTTGAATATGGAGGATAAGGTCCAAATTACAACGATATAAAAGACAGCGATCGTGCTCATAATGCCTATGGGCTCAAACCATTCGGCACTCAGGTGGTGTCCCCAGTGCATCAAGTCGCTGACACCTATGATAGAAACGAGTGTAGATGAGCGGATCACTACCATGAACTGATTCATGATTGCCGGCGCCATAGTGTGAAAAGCCTGGGGTAGTATGATGCGTCGCATGATGAGTTGCGCCGACATCCCCAAGGAGCGTCCGGCCTCGATGTGGCCACGGTTGATGCCTTCGATTCCCGCGCGAAATGTTTCGGCAAGATAGCCGGCCGATTGAATAGCGAGCGCAACACAGCCTGCCTCAAACAAGGTATTCGGCCAACCAAACATGGGAGGCCAAACATAATTGACCCACATCAATTGACAGATGATGGGCGTCGCACGAAAGAAATTGATCAAAAAGCGAGCTGGCCAGTGAAGCGGTTTTACGTACATCGTAATTAGGCATAACAAGAGTCCAATTATCAGCGCGCCAACAAAACCGTAGCCCGTGATCTGCAAGGTGATAGCCAGTCCATCCAGCAGGTTATCGCGAGCATTCCACATTGCCCGACCCCAGGATGTCTCCATAATTGAAAACATAACCCTTAGTTCCCCTTATCCCGCCATGGATTGCTCAACTTTTCAGCGATCGTTGTCATTGCAAATACGATGGCGAAGTAGATCAGGGCGATACCGGTGTAAAGTGGGAGCGCCTGACCGGTGTAACTAGACACGAGATTTACTCCATAGACCAGGTCGGGAACCATAACCAGAGATACTAAAGTGGTCCCCTTAAAGACCGAAACACATTCGTTGAAAAACTCCGGGAGCATCTGGCGAACTGCCTGTGGCAGAATGATTCGCCGTAAAGTGAGGGTGCGTGACATGCCCATTCCCCGCGCTGCTTCGACATGACCCTTTGGGACAGACAGGATACCGGCACGAAATATTTCGGTATAGAACGCACCAGAAGAGAGGGAGAGTGCCATCACCGCCACAACCAGCGGTTCGAACGTGACATTCGCCCCCAGCAGTTTGGTCAAGAGTAAAGCGGGTACATAGAAGAACCACACCAGCGTCACATATTCTGGTGCATTTCTGAACAATCCGGTATAGAAGGTGCCAATTGCTCGCAAAACAATGTTCGTGCTCAGCCGTATCGTCGAAAACGCAAGGCCAAGGACAATACCAAATACAACCACCAGGAAAAATACGAGGAAGTTGTACCAGAGACCCGGGAGCATAACGGCTTTGTACTCCCAAAAGAGAGAAAATCCAGCAACCATCGAGGTGAATTGATCAAGCACGATCAGATCGGTCTGTCAGTGTAGGATGCTAGAGAAGAATTGCTTACTCCGTTCACTCTTAGGATTCTCTATCACGTCTTTCGGGGAACCTTCTTCTTCCACGAGCCCATTGTGAAGCAAGACCACGCGGTCAGCGACTTCGCGGGCAAAACCAACCTCGTGGGTGACCACGATCATGGTTGTTCCTTCTTCGGCAAGAGAGCGCATAACACCGAGGACTTCACCGATTAGTTCCGGATCTAGTGACGAAGTGGGCTCATCAAACAGCATCACTTTTGGCTGCATTGCAAGGGCCCGAGCGATCGCGACCCGCTGTTGCTGTCCCCCAGAAAGACGGGCTGGATACTGATCCTTCTTGTCGAGTAGTTCTACTTTTTCAAGTAGTTCCACTGCAAAACCCTCAACCTCCGCCCGTGGAAGCTTGCGGACCCGCTGGGGGGCTTCGATAATGTTTTCAAGCGCCGTCATGTGTGGCCACAGGTTGAACTGCTGGAAGACCATCCCAATCTCCATGCGCAACGAATTGATATCCTTCTGGGAGGAGTTGCTGCGTTCGCCATTAGTATCGATCCGGAAACCCATTGGGCGGCCATCGATATAAATTTCACCGGATGTCGGCTGTTCGAGGTAGTTAATACATCTCAGTAGTGTTGTTTTTCCCGAACCGCTGGCACCTAAAAGGGTAAGCACATCACCTTGATGGACGTCAAGCGATATCCCTCTGAGAACTTCCAATTTTCCGAACGACTTGTGTAGGTCGACCACCTTGACGACCACATTTCGTTCGTCCGATGACGTTGCTATAGGCATGACAATTAATCTCTAGAGGAGCCGACAGTCAGTTAAATAGGGGAGAGTAAGCGGGCACCATGGGAATAGCGTACTGAATGGATTCGTGAAATGCAGTATGGCCCGAACGAACACTCAGCATTATAAGCATAAATCATTTTTTCAGTACTAGGCTAACCAGACCAATCGCCAGCAGGCCGCTGAGTGAAATCAGGGAAAGGCCGACGGTTGCACCCCACTGCTCGGCGAGAATCCCCCCTGTAACTATACCCAGCGGGCTGGTGCCAATACATACTACAACAATACCCAGGACGGTGCTGCGCATATGGGGCGGACTGACTGAGAAAATGATCGTTGTTTGCATGGTAGCAAATCCTGCGAGTCCTATCCCTGCAAGAACAAATATTATTGCGCTAATCCATAATTTGGCAGACAGGGTGAAAACCAGCATTGCGAGAAGGAAGAGTGTTGAACCATAGACAAAAGTAGCCTGGTAGTGGGCAGGCCGGATAAACATAACAACGGACAGTGCGCCCACAAGTGATCCGAAGCCTGTCATAGACATCAATATTCCAGTCCACACAGGGTCTAGTTCCAATAGGTCTTTTGCTACTACAGGTAGCAATGTCCATAACGGCCAAACACAGAAATTGAAGATCACGGTTGTGATCAGGACGCGCAGGATCGTCGGCATATTCAATGCGAAACGAAGGCCTTGTTGCATATCCGAGAAAATAGAGGCATTGCCCAAATTGCCTTGGGTTGGGTTGAAGCGCACTGACGCGATCAGATAAAAGGCAATTCCCAGCATGCCACAGGCAACAATACAGGTGCCGAGTAGTCCAATCGTTTGAAAAACCAATCCCCCAATCAAGGGACCCGCAATGAGGGTGATATTATCAGTTGATCTATCCAGTCCGTTGGCTGTACCCAAGCTGGCTACACCGGAGATCTCACCAAGAAGCGCGCGCCGAACGGAATGTTCGGTCGACAATACGAGACCGCTAATGAAGGCGCTTGCTCCAATATGCCAGAGTCGTAGCGTGTCCATAATGGCTAGTGTGCCCAGTGTGGCGAACATCATGATGAGAATCACGAGTCCGGCTGCCAACAATTGACACCGGTTGATCCTGTCGGCGATGGCACCGGCTAGGCTTCCAAACAACAGTAGCGGCAGCAGGCGCAAGGCTGCGATCATGGACATGTAGAAGGGCGATCCCGTCAACTCTAAAACAAACAGACCAACCGCGAGAAATTCAAGCCAGCGGACCGTGTTGCAGATGGCGCCTGTCGCCCATACTCGAATGAAATTCCAGTCCTGCAGAAGCCAATGTGCCCGGTGGGGAACCATAAATATTCTCCTGTTTCCTGATGGAATAATATATTCTCTTTGAAGAAAACAGGTGTCCGTCCTAATATAGGTTTTGCTTATTGATACAGGTTGCCAATACCCAGCATAGTCAACTGGCATTTTTGGGTATGTTGACACTCTAGAATCGATTCAAACCTGTTAATCTTCTAGACCAACCAACTAGATCACTGAATTTGAGATTCCATATGAACGATACTGTGCTTGAGTCTTCTCCAATTGTTGAGGCCTACCGTCAACGGACACCTGGTTCTGCTGCTTTGTTTGAAGAAGCGCGTTCCATGTTCCCGAGCGGTATCACTCACGATTCCCGGTTCCTGCAGCCTTATGGCATATATGCGACCAAGGCCTTAGGCTCTCGAAAATGGGACGTCGACGGCAATGAATACGTCGATTATTCCGGTGGTCACGGCGCACTATTGCTTGGCCACTCTCACCCAGAGGTCTCCGCCGCGGTGCAGCAAGCGCTTGAAGCAGGCACGCATTTTGGCGATAGCCATGAGACGGAAATCCAGTGGGCCCGAGTCATCCAACGTCTGGTACCCAGTGCTGACCAGATTCGATTTACTTCATCCGGCACGGAGGCAACGCACATGGCGGTTCGGCTCGCACGGGCCCATACCGGAAAGAGCAAGATAGTGAGGTTGCAGGGCCATTTTCATGGCTGGCATGATCATATGACTTCAGGCTATAACTCCCACTATGATGGCTCTCCGACCCGCGGTGTTCTGCCCAGTCTGGCAGAAAAAATTATTCTGCTTTCACCCAACGATATAGATCTTGTTGGTGAAACTCTCGCATCAGATAAGGACATCGCTGCGCTGATTCTTGAACCCACGGGGTCTACATTTGGCATGGTCCCGTTGGCCGAGGGTTATCTTGCTGCGCTGCGCGAGTTAACAGAACGTCATAGCGTGGTGCTGATCTTCGACGAAGTGGTTACTGGATTTCGTGTGTCCAAGGGCGGTGCCCAAGCGCACTATGGTGTAATACCGGACCTGACAGCCTTGGCAAAGATCGTGGCTGGTGGCCTACCGGGAGCCGCAGTGGTCGGTTTGCGAGAAATTCTCGAGGCATTGGATTTCGACGTGACGTCGACTTCTGGCAAAGAAAAAATCCAGCATCAGGGAACCTTCAATGCTAACCCGGTCAGTGCAACTGCCGGGTATACGGCACTATCTATCATTGAAACATCCAAGGTTAATGAAACGGCTAATGATTCAGGAGAATTCCTGCGCCAGGGCATGAATCAAGTTCTCCAGGATATGCAGATACCGTGGGCTGCATATGGGGAGTTCTCCGGTATTCACGTGTTTACCAACCCGGAAAGTAGACCGATAGAACCTGCGGCATTTGATCCATTGAGTGTTCCCTGGCCAGAACTCAAAGGCAACGTATCCAGTGCCGTTATCAAGTTGCGACTGGCAATGTTGACCAATGGAGTTGAGTTCAATGGCTGGCCAGGGGGAACAATATCGAGCGTTCATAGCGAGGCCGATCTTAACCTCACCATAGATGTCTTCAAGGAATCACTGAAAATGCTTCGATCAGAAGGTGAAGTTTAGGCGGTGTGATCGTAGGCAAATTGAATGAAGCGCGGTAACAGCAATGATTATCGACTCACACACACATATATTCGAGAAGTGGTCAGGCGCTTGTGGACTACCCAATCGGGAGATTCATTGGCGATACATACAAAAGATAGTGACCCGTCCTGCAGCGAAAGTGATGCGTTTCTGTGATGGTGCTGCGGGCGATGCCTCGGTGCTATTTACGGGAAACGGTTGTTCCTGGGCAGAGCTTCGCGATGACGTGCAGTTTCGAGTGGGTCCTTATGGTCGTCTCGATTTCACGGTAGAGGGGGAGGACTATTACATTCAGTACATGCCCCCTGGCATGGCGGAAATCGAATCCACTCCAGAATTCATGATTACGCAGATGAATGCAGCAGGCATCGATCATTGTGTTCTACAAGCGGGATTCGGTTACGGCGCCATGAACGACTATAACGCGCTTGCACAGCATCAGTTTCCCAGTCGGTTCACAGGTCTTTTCCACGTCGACGAAGCGCGAGCTAACGAAGAAATTTGGATGAATGAAGCTAATCGGGCATTTAAGCAGTTAGGATTACGCGGCCTTTATTACTCTCTGGAACAATTCAGTCGTTATGGCTTTGATGTCTGGCTTGACGAGCCGCGGTTTAATTCATTCTGGGAGCTGATCGAAAGCTTTAATATTCCTGTACTCATCGAGTTTTCTGCAATACCACACTACGACAAGCCAAGCTACGTTGGGGTCCTCAAGCGGTTTGCAGGGCTAAGACAGCGCTTTCCTTCGATCCGTTGGCTACTGGTCATGGCGCCGCCAATCCAGTATTTTACCAAGGGTGAAGATTGGGTCTTTCCTGAAGAACTTGATTTGCTTTTTGAGCACGAAACGGTGATGCTTGAGGTCTGTTATCCAATTACCTGGGGTGGCAAATTCCAGTACCCATACCCCGAAATACAGAGGTTGATCCGCAGTCTTCGGGATCGGTTCAGTGCCAGCAAACTGGTGTGGGGATCAGATATGCCAAACGTTGAACGATTTTGTACCTACAAGCAATCTATCGATTACATCCGTTTCTATTGCGACTTTTTACCGGCTTCTGAAATGGCTCTTATTCTGGGAGGAAATATTTCGGATCTCCTCAAGATCGACCAGGCGCTTTGAGGCGCATTGCTCGGCGTCCGCGATGGATCTAGTAAGGATAACGCCATGGAAAAAATGATTGGGCAACCAATAACAGCCCTCGACACACCGGTGCCGCTGGTCGATCTTGATGCACTTCAACGGAACATTTCGAAGATGAGTTCGACAATTATTGAAGAAGCAGGCGTTGGCTGGAGACCGCACACAAAGGCGATGAAGAATCCAGACCTTGCCAGATTGTGCCTCGATGCCGGTGCGCATGGCGTTACTTGCGCCAAGCTGGGCGAAGCAGAAGTCATGGCAGCAGCTGGAATCACGGACATTCTCGTCGCGAACGAGATCGTTGGGGTTGTGAAGGTATCTCGCCTTGTCACCCTCTGCGAGCACGCTGACGTGAAGGTCTGTGTCGACAGCATCAACAATGTTCGGGAGATAGAACAGGCGGCCCGTGCGGCTGGTGCTAAGCTCGAGGTGCTCATGGAAATTGATGTAGGCATGGGTAGGGCGGGGGTGCAGCCCGGGGACCCGGCACTGAGATTAGCTGCCGAGATCTCACAACTTGAGAATATTGCGCTCGTGGGTCTGCAGACGTGGGAATCGCACACCCTCTCAATAGAAGATCCCGTCGAGAAAAAGCGGCAAATCTTCGATGCATTATCTCGCTTGACCAATACCGCTGAACAGATTCGAGAAGCCGGCATGCCGTTGGACATAATCAGTTGCGGGGGCACAGGCACCTACTGGATCAGCGCATTCGCGCCTGGAATCACCGAGATAGAAGCTGGTGGAGGAATCTACGGTTGCGCCCGTTATCGCCACGTATTTGGGGTAAATGTTGAGCCCGCACTAACTATTTTGTCGACCGTGACCAGTCGGCCTAACCCAAAGCGCATAATCTGCGATGCGGGTTTCAAAACGACCGGTAAGGGCTTTAGTGACCCTGAACTAATGAACTGCGGCGACGTTAAGTCATTTGGTTTCTCTGCAGAACACGGGTCGATAACTCTTGTGAGGGATAACTGGTCACCACGGGTCGGTGATCAAATCGAGTTCGTGCCGGGTTACTCGGATGCAACCGTGTTTCTACACGACAACTTGTATGGCGTTCGAAATGGCCACGTCGAGACCGTGTGGCCAATCGTTGGCAAAGGCAAGCTTCAGTAAGCTGTCGTTCTTTTTGTTTCGGGTATCGTTCACGGCTGGCTCAGTCGCTCAGCTGTGCCGAGCAGGGTCGCCCATCTTTACTGTGACATCTCGCTGCGCAGCTTTGTAGTCGCCTTGTCATCGACCTGCATTTGCTCAAGATCGATTACAACACCGTATTCTTCTCGTGCGCATTGGAGAGACACTTTTTCATTCACTACATCATCCAGTACCATGGAGGGATCCCGATCCAGGGGGTTGCCCCATCCACCTGCACCAGGGAGCTGCGCACGGAACGAATCTCCCCTCTTGATGGTCATCATAAATTTGCTCTTGGGCACCACTGGCGAATCGCTGTCGGGATTAAGTAGGTTGCGGGCTAGAGCACCCGATTTTCCTCCATATAGACCGAACGGTCCAATTTTCTGACGGTCACCGCGAACCTGCAAGACTGCTTCCTCCGCTTCTACCAGTCGATATTCGCGCTCCAGGCTAACGGCACCCCTGAACTTTCCCGCTCCACCGGTATCCGGTCGGAACTGGTAGCGCTCGATCCTTAGCGGTTGTTCGACTTCAACTATTTCAGCTGGCGTGTTTGAATAATTCACAGCTAGGGACGAAATACCGTCGATACCGTCTTTATTGGGTCGCCCTCCCCAACCTGAGTAGAGAAATTCTAGACTGACAAATGGGTAACCCTCGTCGGTGTAGCCCGCGATCGTCACCCCATAGTCACCCTGTACACCACAGGCAAATACCTTGTCTGGCAGCATTTTTGCCAAGGCTCCCCAGATACAGTCAGTAACGCGCGTTGCACCAAGTCCGCGGGCCGCAACCGGTGCTGGGTGAGTGCAGTGAACAAAACTGCCCGGCTCGGCAACCACCTTGATTGGACGAAAAAACCCTTCGTTGTTCGGGATGCTCGGGTCCATTACTGAACGGATGCAAGCATATGTAGAAGAGGCGGTGAATGAGAAAGGCATGTTGATCGAACCTTTCACTTGCGGATCGGTTCCACGAAAATCGACGGTAATCTCGTCGCCCTCCTTAACCAGTGAAACAAAGATTCTTATCGGCTGCTCTTGGAATCCGTCATCGTCCAGGAAGTCTTCAAACTCCCATTGGCCGTCGGGAAGTTCACGCATTTCTGCTCGGGTGAGTTCTTCCGCGTAATCCACCAGATCGATTGTGGATGCCCGAAGTTCAGTAACTCCATAGCGATTGGCAAGAGCTTTGAAGCCCTGCTCGCCACGGCGGCAGGCTGCAATACTGGCCATGATGTCGCCGAGCACTTTTTGCGGCATGCGAACGTTTGCTCGCATCATCTTGCCAAAGAGGTCGTCGAGTTCACCTTGGTGGGCAATCTTGACTGGAGGAATACGGACACCCTCCTGGTAAATTTCGGTATTGTCACAGGCATTCCCTCCAGCCACCCTACCGCCGATGTCAGTATGATGCCCAATCGTCGCAGCGAAACCAATCAACGTGGTCTGAAAAAAGATCGGTGAAAATATATAAATGTCAGGTAGGTGTGTACCGCCACCGAGATAGGGATCGTTGGTTGCGAACACGTCACCGGGTTGAATATCGTTCTTGTATTCATCCAAGATGCTCGCCATCGTCGGCGGGAAGGAACCCATGTGCAGGGGAAGACACAGACCCTGCGCTATCAGGACGCCATCGGCGTTCAGAAGCCCGGTGGAGAAATCCAATGCTTCCTTGATCGGCAGGGAACGCGCGGTGCGCACAACGGTTACCGCCATCTCGTCAGCGATGGCGGTCAGAGCATTTTTCAACAGTTCAATTCTGATAGGGTCTCGGCTATAAGATGTCACAATCATATATCCTATATAGATATCTAGAGCTCGATTCGGAGATTGTTTGCAGCGTCAGTTCGGGCAGAAGCTTCTGGCGGTATCACGATCGTCGCGTCATATTCTTCGATGATTAAAGGCCCTTCCGTTGACGATTCCCCAAGCTCGACACGAGGGATCACGGGGGTTTCAATCCAACCATAGTCAATTCCGAAATATGCGCTGCGTCTGGATTCCGCGAATGAGGAAGAGCCAATGGTTTGATGGCCCGCCCGAAATAGGTCGTCGGGCGAAAAATCATTACTGGAGATTCCCCGTGCTCGTAAACGAATGTTGACAATCTCAACCGCCTCCGCTTCGAGTGAGCGATAGCCATAACTGTTTTCATGTTCCAGGTGGAAAGCGCTTTCCAATTCTCCGAGGAGTTGATCATCGCACCTGGCTGTTGGCACGCCAATCAGGATTTCGGAGGTCTGGCCCGGGTATCGCATATCGACAAATCGATCTAGTTCGATTTGCTTCTCGTTGAATCCTTCTCCCAAAAGGGTTACTTGAGCCTCTTGTTCGAGACGTTTGAAACTTTGTTCAAACAGGTTGATATCGACTTTACCGAGCTCACGCCAAAAAGTTTGCACGTATTGATGTTCAACCGTCGACAGAAGCAGGCCGACGGCGCTGAAAACGCCTGGCGCAGGCGGAACGATGACGCTTGACACGTTGGCTTCACGAGCGAGCGTAGCAGCATGAACAGGGCCGCTGCCACCAAAGGCGAATAGCGTAAAATCACCTGGGTCTCGTCCAATCTCGCTCGATACGGCGCGAACGGCACGCACCATCGTGGAATTAACGATGTTGTGAATCCCAAGTGCGGCATCTTCGACTTTTAGTTTTAAAGGATCACCAATGTTGTGTGCGAGTGCATGCAGAGCCAGGTCGCGGTCAATTTCGAGTTCACCGCCAACCAGGTATTGAGGGTTTAGGTATCCCAAGACAACATTGGCGTCTGTCACTGTAGGAACGTTGCCGCCTCTCTGGTAGCAGGCGGGTCCGGGTTCGGCACCCGCGCTTTGTGGACCCACTCGCAGAACACCGCCTCGATCTATCCAGGCGATGCTGCCCCCGCCGGCGCCGATTTCTGCAAGGTCGATGGAGGGGACACGCAGAAGATAGCCACCGCCTCGCAGCAGGCGATGACCAATATTCAGTCCACCGCCCACTTCATACTCACTGGCAAGCCGAGGCACACCATTCTCGATGAGGCAGGTTTTCGCCGTAGTACCTCCCATGTCGAAGGCGATTATGTTGTTAATCCCGAGATGCTTGCCCACGGTTGCAGCCCCCACAGCGCCTGCAGCGGGACCTGATTCGATAGCGTAGACCGGGCGCTGTTTTACGAACGAGGACCGTACAGTGCCACCACTGGACTGCATCACCGTAATCGGTGCCGTTAGGCCCATGTCGTTCAGGCGGGTTTCCAGGTTCGAAATATAGCGGGCGACAACGGGCTTAATATAGGCGTCGATAACCGTTGTGCTAGTGCGCTCATACTCCTTAATTTCAGGTAGGACTTCAGAGGAGACAGAGAGCTCGATCTTGGGTGCGTGTTGCGCCAGGTGTCGAGCAATACGTTGTTCATGTTCCGGGTTAGCGTAAGCATTAAGAAGGCAGATCGCGATTGATTCCACGCTGCTTGAGACGAGTCTTTCGATAGCTGTTTCCACACTCTTCCAGTCGAGTTCGGTGACAACATTTCCTAGATAATCCACTCTTTCAATTACACCCAGACGAAGGTGGCGGGGAACCAGTGGGACGGGCTTATCCATGTCCATGTCATAGAGACGGGGATAGCGCAGCCTGCCGATCTCCAATACGTCGCGAAACCCATCCGTTGTAATCAAGCCAACCTTTGCGCCGGTTCCGGTAATGATTGTATTGGTCGCAACGGTAGCCGCATGCACCAGGTGTCGTACATCCTGCACTGATACCAAATTCTGCTGAATCATGTTCGCAAGTCCCGCGCAAATCCCGTCACTGTAATCGTGGGGAGTGGAGAGGACTTTTCGAATAGCGAGATGGCCGTCGTTGTCCACGACAACGATATCCGTGAAGGTGCCGCCGACGTCAAAACCGATGCTTTGTCCAGCCATGCTTAGATAATACGTAGTTCTTTACCGGCCATGCAACTACTAAACTTCAAGATGCTCAGAATTATGTCCGCTGTGTGGGGACAATATATTTAATTGAAAGACACATCTAGTTGGGATGGGTACCCCTCGTCACAGTGTGACCATAATGTGACTGACAGCAGTCCTCTCTAGTCCATTCCAGTCACAATCAGTCACATTCGCGCGGGATCGGTGTGCGTATGTGGTTGATTTACATGAATTGCGTGACTCGGTACTGGCACTCATAATGCCGGAGTCGGTAGTTCGAATCTACCCATAGCC
>Ga0187827_10006361_pt1 | contig 13536 bp, 17 predicted proteins | sample ETNtaG_39_FD_167969 | JGI IMG/M metagenome (GOLD analysis project Ga0187827, IMG submission 167969) | Marine microbial and viral communities from oxygen minimum zone, Eastern Pacific Ocean - ETNP2014_SV_150_PacBio MetaG (Illumina Assembly) | ecosystem: Environmental > Aquatic > Marine > Hypoxic... | reverse complement strand
AAATCCTCCGCCTTCGGAGAAATAGAAAACAGCACCACCAACAAGCACTACTGCAATTAAAAACACGCCACCAAGGACAGCAAATTTTGAATCCATTGTAAGAGTATAGTAGTTATAATACTATAAAAAGCTTTTTTTTTTTCCAAAACCATATAAACACTATAATATTATTATAGTATATGCCTAAAATAATTGAATATGATCTTGTAATAATTGGCGCAGGACCAGCTGGACTTACAGCTGCGCTTTACGGAGCACGTCAGGGTTTGAAAACAATTGTGCTTGAAGCTAAACAACCAGGCGGACAAGTAATGACAACAACAGAGATTGAGAATTATCCTGGTTTTGAAACAATCAATGGTCCAGAGCTTATCACAAACATGGCAAATCAGGCTAAAAAACACGGAGCAGAAATTAAAACCTGTGATGTTGTCAAACTTGTACAAGGAAAAGGCGTAATTGATGTTATAACAGGGAAAGGTACTGATTACAAATCAAAAGCAGTGATTATTGCAACTGGATCAAAGTATAAGAATTTAGGAATTCCAGGAGAAACTGAATTTGTAGGACGTGGAGTTTCATACTGCACAACTTGCGATGGCCCTTTCTTCAAAGGTAAAACAGTTGCTGTGATTGGTGGTGGAAACAGTGCTTTATCAGCTGCAGAATTTTTATCAGCTTTAGCAAAGAAAGTATATATTATTCATAGACGAGCAGAATTCCGAGGCTCAGAAGCACTTGTTAAGAAAATTGATGCAAAAGGTGTTGAGAAAGTTCTTGACAGTGTTGGTGTTGAAGTGAAAGGAGACAAGGTTGTAACTGGATTAACTATACAGAATGTGAATACAAAAGAAAGTAAGGATTTGACTGTTGATGGTGTTTTTATCCGTATTGGAGTTGCTCCAACAAGTGCAGTTGCAATGAGTATTGGAGTTGAATTAAGTGAAGATAAGTATGTGAACGTGAATAGGAACATGCAAACGAATGTGCCAGGAGTGTTCGCAGCTGGGGACATAACCGGTGGCGTGCGACAGATTGTTACAGCATGTGGAGACGGTGCTACGGCTGGTTTAATGGCTTACAAGTACGTTCGCGCACAAGAAGGAAAGAAAGTTGATATTATAGATTGGTAAAATGACATATGTCAGCAGAGATAACACATAAATACTCTTTTTATGTATGAGATAACTAGGAGGCTTATTACAATGGTAGATTATGAAGCAAGATGTATGAAATGCAAAAAACCAGTTAAAGTAACAGGTGGCAAAATGTCTAAAACAAAGAATGGAAGAAACATCGCAAAAGGTCCATGCCCTAACTGTAAAACAACTGTTTGCAGATTTATGAAAGCAGACGCATAAATAAATTTACATTACATACAAAATATAATAATACACGTGGTGTGGCTTAAACCGCCACTCCACATTGAAATTTTTAACTGATTCTAGCGATGGCAACTACGCAGTTCTATTGCTTTTGAGACCCTCTGCATAGCCAGCACGAACGCTGCAGTACGCATATTACATGTCTTTTCCTTGCAAATAGAGAACACATCATCAAAGGCAGTTATCATTCGCTTCTCAAGTCGTTCGAACACAACATCTTCTGTCCAATAATCGCCTGTGCGGTTCTGAATCCACTCAAAGTAACTCACAGTTACTCCACCAGCATTACAAAGAATATCTGGAATAATGAAAACTTTATTCTTGTTCAAGATTTCATCTGCTTCAGGTGTAGTTGGACCATTTGCAAGCTCAGCAATTATTTTTGCCTTAACATTTCCTGCGTTTTCAGCAGTGATTTGATTCTCAAGAGCTGCTGGAACAAGAATATCACATTCAAGCTCAAGTAGAGCTTCATTTGTAATTGGTTCAGTGCCTGCAAAGCCGGAAACGGATTTTGTTTTTTGTTTATGTTCGAAAACTTTTTCAGGATCAAATCCAGCTTTTGAATAAATTCCGCCTTTGGAATCACTTGCAGCAATAATTTTGAAACCAAGTTCATGAAGAAGAATAGCCATATTGTGACCAGCATTCCCATAACCTTGAATAGCCACAGTTGCACCTTTTGGTTTTATACCAACGTGTTTGACTGCTTCTAAAACAGTGAATACACCACCTTTCGCAGTTGCAGTTCCACGTCCTTGAGAACCCCCAATTTCAATTGGCTTTCCAGTAATCATTCCAGGTTCTTTCCTGTCTTTCAATTTTTCAAATTCATCAAGCATCCAAGCCATTACTTGAGGAGTTGTATAAACATCAGGAGCAGGAACATCCTTATCCACTCCAACAAACTCAGCAATTTCACGAATAAAACCACGAGAAATTAGTTCAAGTTCGTGCTGTGAAATTTCTTTTGGATTAAAAACAACACCACCTTTTGCCCCACCCATTGGAATTCCAACAACTGCAGTTTTCCAAGTCATCCATGCAGCTAGAGCTTTGACTTCTTCAATTGAAACATTTTGGTGGAAACGAATGCCACCTTTTCCTGGACCGCGGACATCGCTGTGCAATACGCGAAAACCATCAAAGGTTCTTGTTTCACCGTTGTCCATCTCAATTGGAAAAGAGACTTCTGTAACTCTTTGCGGAGTTTTCAAAACTTCGTAAATATTCTTGTCAATCTGCGCAATCTTCTGCGCTTTTTCAAGTTGTTGTAATTGATTTTCAAATGGATTGTCTGCCATAATAGTTCACTAAAGAGTAGGATAAATTGAACTTATTTAAAGTTTATTGAAAAAAATATAGAAAGTGGTGGGGGTGCCCAGATTCGAACTGGGGACCACTTGCTCCCAAAGCAAGTATCATACCAAGCTAGACTACACCCCCGATGGTTTTAGAAAATCGCGCCGCCATACAGATGCAGAATGATTTCTATTACAACAACAGCTGCTGTAAATCCAATGATGTGCATTGGTTTAAAATGGAAACCTTTACTCTCCTCACTAGCAACGTGGAAGATTCCGCCTCCTGCATTTGGAATGTTAACTGTGTTCTTTTTTGACATAGGTTTAGAGTTAGCCCTGTGGTTTTTAAATTTTGTTATTTAGATAATAATGAGAAACTGGTGAAGAATTATCATTCTTTCTCAGGAATTGGATGGCCATTACCATTTAAAAAATCTTGCACTGCTTTAATTACAGAATCTTTTACAGCCATTTTATCTGGCATTGCATCGATTCGTTTGAAATTGTTTGCTTCATCATGTGCGAGCTTTTCATAAACATCTCTAACTTTTGTTAAAAATTCAATATTCTCAAATTTTTCTCCACGGTCACACCGACTTAATCCTTCTTCTGGAGTTACATCAAGATAAATAGTAAGATCTGGATCAGGAGCAAAGAAGTGAATGTCTTTTAGCATTTGCAAATCCTGACCTTGCGCAGATTGATAAGCGAAACTGGAATATTTGTATCGCTCACAAACTACAATTTTCCCGTCTTTAAGTGCTGGCTCAATTTCAAATTGTAAATGTTCTGCTCTGTCTGCAGCAAAGAGAAATGCATCAGCAAGTGAAAGTGTAGATTCATCTTTCAAATATTCTCTGAGAAGTCTACCGATTCTTCCTCGAGATGGTTCTTCTGTATAATGAACAGTATATCCACGTCGACGTAGATAATCAGTAATAAAACCGGCATGCCCTGACTTACCGCAACCGTCAATTCCTTCAATAGCTATAAATTTGCCTCGTTTTTCTCCCATAATTCAAAGCTAGGGAGAAGTTAGTTATAAACTTTAGGGAAAAAATCCAGGAAAAACTTATAACCAGAGAGAAATTAAATCTTTGAGCTTATTATAGCTAGATTAGGAAAATACATTGGAGAAGAAAGCTGAAGGAAATAAAAAGAAAGAACACAAGGCAGACTATTCTCACTCAAAATTATACCCTCACACAAAACCTGCGAAAAAAAGTGGGAAAAATATAATACTGCAAAAAGAAACTTGGATTTTCGTAAGTGGTATTATAATTGCAATTTTTGTTTTATCAGTACTTTTTATGGTTCTTTGGGGAAAATACACCATTCTTTTCTATTGGCTTATTGTAGCAATGGCAATTTTCTTCACAAGAAAAACAGATTTGTGGAAAATGGGAATTGAAATCCATTTTCCTTTGATGTTTTATGTGAGTTATACCTTAGGTCCACTGTTTGCATTCTCACTTTTCATAATTGGTTTTGGAGGAGTTTGGAAAGTCAGACCAGATGAAGGAACAGGGATTATGATTCAATCTGTAACAATGTGTTTAATGATTGGTGTGGCGCAAATAATGAAATTCGTCTATGGACCTGCAATAACTGCAAGTCAATTTTTCCTTGCATTTGTGATAGCAATCGTATTTGTTCAAGTAACAGATGGAATACTTTCAAAAATGTTTTGCCCATCGGCTCCAATGAAAATTTTCATACTTCACTCTTTAGATGTTATAATAAACATATATGTTGCAAAATTAATTGGATACCAAATTCTTAGATATTTAATGACACTGAGTTAACCTTTGTATTCTTCACCAGATTCAACATCATTATTAACAACAACACCTGGCCAGATTCTTGCTTTTGAACCAATCTTTTTTCCAGGATTGACAACAACATTTGATCCGAATTTGACATCGTCGCCAACAAGACCGCCGAGTTTTCTTAACCCAGAATCAACTTGCTTTCCTTTCATATTTACAAGAATGTTTTTATTATCATGACGTAAGTTTGTCATTATTGCACCAGCCCCGAAATTTACATTCCGACCGACAACTGAATCGCCCATGTAAGAAAGATGAGGAATACAAGTCCCATCCATGATAACAGAATTTTTAACTTCAACACCTTGACCAATTTTGCAATTGTCTCCAATGCAAGTGTAAGGACGTAAGAAAGCATTAGGACCAATAATGCAATTCTTCCCAATCATAACAGGACCTTCAATATAAACTCCGGCCTTGATAAAAGTACCTTCGCCTGCTATTAGTTTTCCTTTTACAGTAACTCCATGATCAAATTCTGTTTTGATTTCTTCAGGTTCCTCGTTGATGAATTTTTTATTTGCAGTAAGAAGATCCCACGGATAATTTACAGGCATCCACATCTCAGCTTCAACTGAGGATACTTGTTCACCAGAATCAACAAGAGTTTGAATTGCATCTGTGATTTCATATTCTCCGCGTTCTGATAGTTTGAGATTATCAATTATGTCAAAAATGTCTGGGGAGAATGCATAGATTCCAATATTAACAAAAACTTCTCCTTGAACATTTGGAGGTTTTTCAACAATTTTTCGAACTTTATTTCCTTCAACTTCAACAACACCGAGACCAACAGGATTTTCTTTTTTTATAACAGACATTGTAGCTTTTGAATTGTGATTTGAAATAATATTTTCAAGGTGATCGGAAGTGCAGAAATCATCTCCATTTAAAACAATAAAATCTTCAGGCAATTTTTCGCGAGCAGTTGCAATTGCATTAGCAGTTCCTAAATGCTCTTCCTGAATTGTAAAAGAGATTGCAAGCTCTTCATTATTCACTTCAAGAAAACCAGGAATAGTACTTTCCTTGCTGACAACGACGACGACTTCTGTAATTCCTGCTTCGCGTAATGCTTCTAAACTGCGAAGAATAATTGGCTTGTTAGCTACAGGAAGTAAACATTTGTTCCGTGTATCTGTAAGCGGCCTCATTCTCTTGCCATCCCCGGCAGCAAGGATTAACGCTTTTGTAATCTTCATTAGTGAAAGAGAACTCTAATCGGGGGTTATAAAGGATTACTAAAAATAATTCTAAAGGGGTGATAAACAGAGGATTTATAAACCATCAAAATCTAATTTTTTGGAAATGAAAAAGATAAAAGAACGGTATAAACATATGGCTGATTTGTGGGTCGATATTGAAAATATTTTCATTCTTTTTTATCTTGGGCTTGGAGCTTACGGAATATCAAGTCTCAGATATAAAGGATCGCCCATTGCATCGATTGTTTATGTGTCCTGTGCTATTGTTTTAGTGCTGACTCTTACCTGGTTACATAAGAATTCTAAAGTATTCTGCTTTGGAAAAAGATATTCAAGTGCTTGGGGAATTGTAGCAGCAGAGATTTACAGAACAGGAAATTGTAAAGATCCATATGCCCGAATTATTGCAAAAATAGCAGTGGCGATTGTGACAATAGTCCCAATCGGATTAATGGGATTCATGTTGTATTATTATCCATTCTCAAAAGCATTGATGAACATACTTATTTTGTTCATTGCAATGAGTTTGGTGCAGTTTGTTATACACAAACAATTTAGCAAAAGATTCAGCATGGACTATAACAAGCCACCAGAAGCTTTCAAGTAAAAACAAAACAAATAAAAGCGAGTAGTTTTAGGATATTTAGCTATGGGCCTGTAGCCTAGTCTGGATAAGGCGACAGCCTTCTAAGCTGTAGATCAAGGGTTCAAATCCCTTCAGGCCCACCATATTCATATGACAGAAAAATTATTTTGGCAAGATCCATATTTGAAAGAATGTGATGCTGTGGTTCAGAAACTGGATGGAAACAATGTTGTTTTAGATAAGACTGTTTTGTTTGCATTTTCTGGTGGACAGGCATCAGATAAAGGAACTATTACTGGAATCCAAATTACTGAGGCTTTGAAAACAGGAGATGATATTGTTTACACTTTGGAAAGCGCGCCGGATTTTAAAGAAGACGACACTGTCAAAGTAGAATTGGATTGGGAAAACAGATTTAGATTAATGCGTCTTCACAGTTCAGCGCATATTATTTATTACATTTTCAAAGACATTAGTGGACAGTCAAAACTAATTGGTTCCAATATGCATCCAGAAAAAGCTCGAATTGATTATGAAATGGAAGAATCAGTTGTAAATTATTTTGACGAAATACAAAAAAAAGTTGATGAAATAATTGCACAAGATTTAGAAATAAAAGTTTATGAAGATTCTGAAGAACCTGGAAAAAGATGGTGGGAATTAGGAGAATGGAAAATGCCTTGCGGGGGAACACACGTCAAGCGGACCGGAGAAATTGGAAAAATCCGGCTTAAGAGGAAAAATATTGGTGCAGGCAAAGAACGTATTGAAATTATGCTAGACCACTAAAAAGTGACATATGACAATATTATTAAATAAGCTAATACCCTACATTTAAGGTTAAAATGGGCCCGTGGTGTAGCTTGGATATCACGGGAGGCTTCGGACCTCCAAACTGGGGTTCAAATCCCTGCGGGCCCACTTACATTTAAAAACCGCAGAAACATACAGGTGAACAATGAAAGATCCATGGATTAAAGCAAAAGAAGATGTAACAAAAGCAATAGCTGAGGTTCTACCAAAATTAGGAATCGCAAAAACTCCACTAGGAAAAATAAAATTAAAAAATCATATTGACGAACCCCCAAGTTACAAAATGGGAGATTTGGCTTGTAGTATTTCTTTCCCACTTGGCAAAATCAAAAAAGTAAGTCCTCGCAAAATTGCTGAAGAAATTATTGAAAAAATCAAAAGGCCGCGAAGTGTTTTTCTAATCAAACTTGCAGGAGCTTATGTTAATTTCTTCCTCAAATTCGGAGAATTCGCAAAAGCTGTTGTAACTGAAGCGAATACTGATTCATTTGGAAAAGGTGAGAAAAAGAAAGACAAGATAATGATTGAGTACAGTCAACCTAATCCACTCAAGGCTTTTCATATTGGACATTTGAGAAACACAACACTTGGAGAAAGTTTGTCAAGAATTATTAAAGAAGCAGGATACGATGTTGTTCAGGCAAATCTATTTAATGATGTAGGAATGCATGTTGCAAAAACAATTTGGGCTTACAAGAATTTCCATGACGGAGAAAAACCAAAAGGAAATCTTTCAAATTGGATAGGAAGCATTTACACAGAAGCTGTACAAAAACTAAATGAAACTCCTGACAAAAAAGAAGAAGTAACTGAAATTCTGAAACACCTTGAAGCTCAAGACGATAAAGAGCTTGTTGATCTTTGGAAACAATTTAGAAAATGGAGTATTGATGAATTTAAAGAAATTTACAAAGAACTTGGTGCAAATTTTGATGTTGATTTTTATGAAAGTGATTTACTTGATAGAGGAAGAGAATTAACTGAAGAACTTAGAAAAAAGAAACTAGCAAAGAAAAGTAAAGGAGCATTAATTGTTGATCTAAAGAAGCACGGGCTACCGGTTTGGCTCTTATTGAAAACTGATGGAACAACTTTATATTCAACACAAGATCTTGCACTAGCTGAAGAGAAATTTAAGAAATACAAAATTAATCGCTCAGTTTATGTTGTTGGATCTGAACAAAGACTTCACTTTCAGCAATTATTCAAAACCCTTGAATTAATGGGCTTCAAACAAGCAAAGAAATGTTATCATTTGGCTTATGCTCTCGTAAGTTTGAAAGGTGGAAAAATGTCTTCGCGTGAAGGAACTGCAATTCTTTATTCAGAATTAAAAAATGAAATGCTAAAAAAAGCAATGGGTGAAATTATTCAAAGAAATCCAGAACTTGATCAAAAAACACAGAGAGCTCTTGCAATGAAAATAACAATTGCAGCTATGAAATTTAGTATGCTAAATGTTGGAAATAATAAAACAATTTTCTTTGACTGGGATACTGCATTGGAATTTGAAGGAGAAACTGGACCTTACATTCAATACGCTGCAGTTAGGGCAAAAAGAATTTTGGAAAAAGCAAAAAAGAAACCAGCACTTGCTAGTATTAAATTCAAACATTTGAATAATAAAGATGAACAGAGATTAATAAAACAAATTGGAAAACTTCCAAGTGTTATAGCAGAATCCGCAGAAACTTATCAACCACATATTATTGCTAATTATGCTTACGCATTGGCAGACAAGTTTAGCTCATTTTACACCACAAATCCTGTTTTAAATGCTGAAGACACTGAAGTAAGAGACGCTCGGTTGGGATTGGTTAACGCAACATTTAAAACATTAAAGAAATGCTTGTATCTTCTTGGAATCGAAGTCCCGGACAGGATGTAAATTTCAAAATACCACCGTAGCCTAGTCTGGATAAGGCGTTTCCCTCCTAAGGAAAAAGTCGAGAGTTCAAATCTCTCCGGTGGTGCTTCTTACATTTTTAATAGGGCTTCGACGAAGTCGAATGCCCTTGGCCATTGTCCGCGGCCAGGCGGACGTTCGGAACTCTCCGGTGGTGCTTTTTTACTTTAATACAAAAATTAATAAACGGCTAAATGTAGTAATAGCAAACAAGAGAGGGGATTAGTGTGGATATAAAAAAATATTTCATGGGAGTGATGTCGCTAGTCTTAATTCTCGTTCTCGCACCAATTGTTCTTCCAGGCGCTTCAAGGATGCTAATTTGGACAATAGTTCTTTGTATTCTCAGCAGATCAAATTTAGTATATCACACAGTGAATCTTGAAGTACACAGCATTTTGATATTATTCTTGGCAATAATTTATGGACCGTGGATAGCAATATTAGTAGCAATATTATCAACATGGCCATCAAAGATATTAAGTGCAAAAATAGGAATCTACAACCCGATTTTAGTTGGGATGGATATGATTCACATGATCTTTATAGCGATTTTTGCCAGTTTTTTAACACTTAGTAATTTCTTGGTTTGGGGAATTGTCATATTTATATTAGCAGAAGTTTTCAGGGAAATCAGCAGATTTTTCACATTTCATGAAAATCCAATAAAGTATATTATAATGGGAACATTTTACATGACTCTCGCATGGTTTGCACTTAGCAAATTCCCATACCTTTTCATAAACTGGCTTAGGGTAGTATAACGGTAATAATATAAAGACATAGAATTAGAATTCTAAAGCTAAATTAGGCCCGTGGTGTAGCTTGGATATCATGGTGGCTTGCGGAGCCGCAGTCCCGAGTTCAAATCTCGGCGGGCCTGCCACTCTCAAAAAGGAAAAATTTTTAATAGGCAGATAACTATCAAAAACGATAACAATGGTAAATTTCCTAAAACGATTCGGAATAAGTGAAACAATCAGCGCTATTCTAATGATAGCTGTTGGTGTAACAATTTTAATTTGGCCAAATCTTTTAACAACATTAATTGCAGTTTATCTAATTGTTGTTGGTGTTGTGAAATTAATTTCAGGTTAAATCTTTTTCACAAATCCGAGATTTGCATTAACTTCAACTGAATCACCGTCATTTAGAATAAGAATCCGAGTTACAACAAGTTGTTCAATTTTTTCAGAGCGGGACAAGTTGTCTCCTTTGAAGTGATGATAGGTCATTTTTCTAATAGGAATAACATTATAGATTTTTGGATGTGCAAACGATTTTCGGCTTCATCAAAGACAATGCTTTTATCACCGTCAATAACTTCAGCAGTTTGCTCATATCCGCGTTTAGCAGGCAAACAGTTCATGAAAATAACATCCGGCTTTGCAACATTCAAAAGTTCAGTTGTAACTTGATAAGGTTTGAATGTGTCAACGCGTTTCTGTTCCTCATCTTCAGGAATTCCATAACTCATCCAAGAATCTGTGTAAATTACATCAGAATCTTTTGCAGCTTCTTGTGCATCGTGGGTCACAGAAATTTTTGCACCAGTTCCTTCAGAAAGTTTTGCAACTTCGTCAAGCACTGATTGTTCTGGTTCATACTCAGTTCCTTCCGGACAAGCAACCATCATTTCCCAACCGAGTATTGCACACATCCGCATTAAATCATAAGTGACATTGTTGTGACAATCACCGAAGTAAGACATCTTGCGTGGATTCAAATCTCCTTTATGTTCTTTGATTGTTTGGAAGTCTCCGAGAATCTGGCAAGGATGTGCGAAATCATCAAGCGCATTTATCACAGGGATTGTAGAATTCTCTGAAAGTTTTTGTAAATCTTCTTTCTTGAAAACGCGAGCCATTATAATATCACAATATCTTGAAAGGCATCCTGCAGTGTCTTCAATATTTTCTTTTTTTCCAAGAGGTGAATCTTTAATTGAATAGAAAATCGCATGACCACCAAGTTGTGTCATACCAACTTCAAAAGAAGTTCTTGTTCGAAGCGATGGTTTTTCAAAAAGCATCAAAAGAGTTTTGTCTTTTAAATCGCTAGTATGCGATGAAATGTTCGCCTTGATTTCAATTGACTTGTCAATGATGCTAAGGCATTCTTCTTTAGAAAAATCGCTAACTTTCAATAAGTGTCTTACCATTTTTAATCCCTCAGGAACACTAATTCGTTCTTGTTTAAATAATTTTACTGTACAAATGTCACATTTCCCGAAAAACACTTAAAGAATAAACAGAGATGCAATTTAAGGGATAAAATGGCAAAGAAAAAAGTAGTAATTATTGGAGCCGCTGGGTTTGATTACCACGCGTTCAACACATATTATCGTGACAACGAAAATTATGACGTTCTTGCTTTCACAATGGCTGGAGAGCAGAATCTTGGAACTGTTGAAGGAGAAATACGAAAATATCCACCTGAACTTGCAGGCAATCTTTATCCAAATGGAATACAAACAATTCCAGAAGCAGATCTTGAAAAGTTTGTAAAAGAAAATCAAGTTGATCAAGTTTTAATGGCGTATTCTGATTCTTCCTATAATACAGTTATGAGAAAGTGTGCACGGGCGCAGGCTGCTGGTGCTGAATTCAAATTACTAAGTCCACGGCAAACCCAAATCAAATCTAACAAACCAGTTATTGGAATTGATGCTGTTCGAACAGGTTGTGGAAAAAGTCAGACATCAAGAAAAGTTGTTGAGATTCTAAAGAAGCGCGGATACAAAGTTGTTGCAATTAGAGAGCCAATGCCATACGGCGATCTTGTCCAACAAGAATGTATGCGCTTTGCAGATTATGATGATCTTGTAAAATACAAATCTACAATTGAAGAACGCGAAGAATACGAACCTTATATTGAACGCGGTCTTGTAATTTATTCTGGTGTTGATTATGGCACCATCATTAAAAAAGCTGAGGAAGAAGCAGACATTATTGTATGGGATGGGGGGAACAATGAAGTTGCATTCTATCAAACAGACATGCACCTTGTAGTTGCTGATCCACTTAGACCAGGACATGAAATTGCTTATTACCCTGGAGAAACAAATGCAAAACTTGCAGATTATGTTATTATAAACAAAGAAGACTCTGCAGAACCAGAAGGCATCGCCACTGTTGAAAAGAACATTAAAGACATAAATCCTGATGCAAAAATTGTTCATGCAAATTCTACAGTAAAATTAGAAGATCCTGAAGCAGTTAGAGGAAAGCGAGTTATAATTGTTGAAGATGGACCAACATTAACTCACGGGAATATGGCTTTCGGAGCTGGAAAAGTTTCTGTAAAAGATATGGATGTAACAATTGTTGATCCAAGACCAAATTGTGGAGCGAATTTGAAGAAAGTTTATGAGGAATTCCCACACCTTGGTGAAATGATTCCTGCGATGGGTTACAGCGATGCTCAGTTGAAAGAATTAGAAGATGCAATTAACAATACTGAAGCTGATGTTGTTGTGAGTGGAACTCCAATTGATCTTGGAAAACTATTGAATGTGAACAAACCAGTTGTGCGAGTAGGTTATGAACTTGAAGAAAAAGGAGAACCAAATCTCGAGACAATCATTGATGAATTTATTGAAAAGTTTGTGAAGAAAGAATAATTCAGCAAGTTATGTGTATGAGAGCGACAGCTCTCTTTGAAGATTTATTGAATTGGTAACAAGCTTCAGGAGTTTCATCTATAATTAATTCTATTCCTTTTTCTTCTGCCAAATGTTTGACACCCTCAAAAACTTTGACACACCCACTTGTACCAGTGCCAATAATTAAAAGTTCTATATCTTCTTTCAAGTATTTTTCAACAAAATCGCGATGAAGCTCATGCCTAATATTAGCTTCAATAATTTCTCCAGAAGAATAGATAACAACATGATTCTTGAATTCTTTACTGTTAATTATAATTGACTCATATTCACTACTATTAATTACTGGTTTCATTGAGACCCCACCCTAAGTGAGAAACAGTTAAACATGCTTACATAAGCTGTTCTATTTTTCTGATTAACGGTACAGTGAATAGCAATAGTCCGAGCCAGACAATGAATACGCCTAGAACGAAATTTGCGAGCCAGCCGTTAGCTGGGCTTGCTATCACCATAACTCCGAAAGCCATAACAAGCGCACCAACGAAGCTGAGGACAATCTCCTCAACAGCGAACATGATACGTCGTTCTGCTTTCGAAATCTTGGACTTCTTTTTTGCCATGTCGTGACATATGTTAGGTAGTCTTAAATAGTTTACTCTGACACATCGGCTAAATATAAATACTCCAGTATACACTTAATTTAACATGAAAAGTATGGCGTTTATCGCATTTGCGATTTTTTCAATACTATTAATCAGCACTGTTAGCGCATCACCTGCTGATCTTTGTGAAGTTGACAAACTTGATATCGAAACCATTGCAACTGAAACTACAACTACAGCTAAGATGACTTATTTTTTCGAGTGTGATGCAGCAGCATATGCTGGTCAAATGAATAAGA
>Ga0187827_10006358_pt1 | contig 13539 bp, 13 predicted proteins | sample ETNtaG_39_FD_167969 | JGI IMG/M metagenome (GOLD analysis project Ga0187827, IMG submission 167969) | Marine microbial and viral communities from oxygen minimum zone, Eastern Pacific Ocean - ETNP2014_SV_150_PacBio MetaG (Illumina Assembly) | ecosystem: Environmental > Aquatic > Marine > Hypoxic... | reverse complement strand
CATAAAATTGCAAAAAAGATATACTACCGGAAAAATTTTACCAATTAATAAGAAATATGAATTTTTTATTAATTTTATCTTTTTTTTTCATAGAAGAAATAAGATTAAATATTCGACGTATAAAGATTTTATATGTCTTTTTTAAAGAATTTAGTATTTTTCGTTTTTTTGCTTATTTGTTCGATAATTCTATCATACCATGTAGAGATAAAACTTTCAGGGATTATATATTAAAAAATTCACAAAAATGGGCAAATAAAGAGAATTCTAAAAACACTAATGGAAAAAAAATATTAGTTACAAATATTTTTAATCATGTAGGTTATACAGTTTCTGAATTAGTATTGGGCAAAAATCTTACAGACATACTCAATGCCGAAGGCATAGGCATACTAAATTATTATGATTTAAAAAGAATATTATTATTCAGAAGCTTTGGAATTAAAAAAATAATTTTTTTAAAAAGTTCTAATTTTTTCGTAAGGTTAAGATATTTTGTAAAAGCATATTTTAAAATTAGATCCTGCAAGAATATGGATGAATTTTTAAATTTTAATATTAATGGGGTAGAAATAGGTAAGACTGTTTATGATCATTATATAAGATTTTCAGGGATAGGTACAACAAATGTATTTGACCGTAAGTTTTATACTAATTTGGCAAGAGCATTTTTAGTTTATCATCAAATGGAAAAATATTTTAAAACATATAACTTCATTTCTTCTGTGCAAATGGAAAATCAATTTATACCAGGTGCTATTATGTTTCAATCTGCTTTAAAAAATGGAGCCAATGTGTATACAAGATTTGGAACAAGTAATTCTTTTACTGTTAGAAAGTACACCAATATTAATCAAAAATATAACTCTAGAGATTATTTTCTAAAAGAAGTCTATGAGCTAATTAATATAAATATTAAGAAAAAAGCTGTAGAAATTGGAGGTGATATGATAAACAAAAGATTTGATCATATACTAGGTTACGAATCTGTTTTAGAACGATTTGAACTTCCCAAGTACGCAAAGGGGAAAAAATTTAAAAAAATTGAAAAAAAAGATTTTACTAAAAGAGAATTATGTAAAAGACTCGGTTGGAAAATAAATTATCCGATAGCTGTAATATTTGCGACTGATTTAACAGATGGTGTATTTGCTTCATCTTGGTCAGTATTTCGAGATAGACTGACATGGCTAAGGGAGACTCTTTATGAAATAAAAAAAATAACTGATGTAAATTGGCTAGTTAAACCCCATCCAAACGATGAAATAAATGAAGTGGTCACAAGTACAATTAGTGAATATGAAAACATTTGTTCAAATCTTGATCATGTAAAAATATTTCCAGAAGATGTAAGCAGAAGATCTATAATAAAATTTATTGATGCTGCCCTTACTCTAAATGGTAGTGCGGCTTCTGAATATCCATGTTTTGGTATACCAACAATTGTTCCTTGTGAGTCAGCAGGTTCGGGATATGGCTTTACGGTTGAATCTAAGTCTAAAGATGAATTTTTTTATAAATTAAGAAACATAAGAGAATTAAAAAAATTAAACATTCAACAAATCGAACTTGCTAAAATATATATTTTTATTTACATGAAACTTGCGCGCATAACCTCTAATTTAATTGTACCTTATGGTTTTGATCATGTGGATGAAAAAGATTATTGGACTAAAATGGTTAGGTTGTTAGACAAATATAATTATAAGGATGATTTGTTAATAAAAATGATGAAAATTCAAGAATCAAATAATGATACACATACAATAGATTATGACATGATTATGAATAAAAATTTGGATACTGCAATAAATGAAATAAATAGAATTTAAATATAAAATATAAAGAAGTTTTATAAGTAAACTGAATTTTTATTATAGAGTCTTGATATTTAAAGTTGATGAATAAAAAAAAAATAAACAATAAATTAAAAAGACATCCTAAAATTGTAAAAAATATATATTTTCTGAGAGACAAGAAAATTATTTCTAGAAACTATTCTAGATTTAAAAAAAAATATAATATTCATAGCTTGATAGCATTTCATCCTTTCGATTTTAAACAAATAAAAAAAAATATGAAAAAATTAACACATTTCAATATACAATATACAGATCATAGGTCAGGAAAAAATTATATTTTAGTTAAAATAAAAAAGGCTGGATATTTTAATAATAATATATTTAAACCATCTATTTACTGTATGAGAAAATTTTTTTTGACAAAATGTATTTCTGTAACAAACAATATAAATTGCAAAAATTTAAGACCTAAGAATTTTAAAAACAGCATTACTAATATAAAAAATGTTTATACTTTAAAAAAAGCTATTATTAGAAGATATAAAAAAAGCTTAGCACATTTGTCTGATCTTGAAAAATTATCCATGGGTGTTGCAATTACTGAACTAAAAATCATCAAGATACTTTAGCTTTTATTGTGTTTTTTGACAATCTACCACAAATCCTGATGATATAAAATTTCCTCTCCAATCGTTTGGATTTTCAATTTTGAAAGATTCTTTTCTAAAATTTATTTTGTCTATGCTTTCAAAAACTGGTGGCATAGCATGAAAATGGTAGAAATAAATTCCATTTAATTTTAATCCTACTTTATCCAAAGCTTCTTTTTGAATAGTCAGAGGATTATGGGTAGTCGAATAAATATTATGATCATCAATATTTTTTAATTTAATTTTCTTTCTATTCGAATAACCTGAAAATAACTTCAAATATTTTTTTCTAATGGATGAATTAAATTTATCAATCTCATATAAATTTGAAAAAAATCTTATCGAATAATCGTTCAATGTAGCAATATCAAATAAACGATTTCTTAATGAAAAAATTAAATGACCGTTTTTTTTTAGTTTATTTTTTTGATTTTTTAAGGTTTTTATAAATTTTCTAGAGTAATAAAATGCTCCCATGCCCAAAATACAATCAACAGAATTATTTTTAATATGTGTAGGATTTTCAAAATCTCCAATTCTAATTAAATCCCGATCCAATCCATTATTTTCCAAATTTATTTTAGCCTCATCCACCATGTTGGGTGCTTTGTCATATCCTTTTATGTCAAAACCAAGTTTTTTTATTTTTATAAGTGGTAGACCTGCTCCGCAACCGGAATCTATAATTTTTTTTGGTTTAATCTTTTTTATTAAAGATATAAAAATATTTAACCTTACTACATCCTGCGGATAAGTATCTTTAAAATTAAATTTTTTATAGAGGTTTGAATAATATTGAGTATTAATTTTTCTATTAAAAAACTTGTGAGATATAGTTTTCATATCTAGTCGATTAATTTCATTTTAATTAGAATGTTGTATATTTTTAAAGCTTTACTGTAGTTTAACCTTATTAACTTTGAAATTCTTTGTAAATCATTTTTTCCATCAGCATATTGTAAAAAGTCCAATAGTTTGGGTGTGATACTATTTCTGTGAGTAGAGCCAAAATTTGAATATCTTTTCCATTTATTTAATCGAGGTTCGCATAAAATATTATTTGTTGGTATGATTTTTTTTAAAATTATATTAATAGCTGTCTTAGCAACATTATAACCACCCTTTATTCCTTTTTCTGTAACTAAATTAAAATCATCAAGCGAAGTATGATATTCAGGATATTTTTCATACATGGTTCTAAATATTGATGCTATTGGTAAATCAATACCTGGTGAATTATATTGCCTTTCATCAGAACCTCTCTCTAAAAATGGATATTTTATAAATTTAATTTTTAATTTTTTAAATGCCTCAAGTAATGCGTAATCCGAAGCTGTGTTTTCATATTTCGTTAGCATGCATGAATATTGTCTTTCGTCACCAATACAACTTAAGTTGAAACCTCCAATAATATTTTTTTTTAAATATTTTAAGTTTTTACTTAAGTAGGTTATTGAGCCAATGGTCTCAGGTATAAAAATAAATCTTATCGTTTTTTCTAAATTTTTATAGTTTTGAAAATATTTAATTAGACATAGTGAAACCATTGGTCCAGATAATTCATTATTTGCCATTGATGGGTGACAAATATAAGTTGAAATTAATATTTCTTTTTTTGATTTTCCAGGTATTACAATTTCACCATAGGTTAAACTACCATTTTTTTTAAAGCTTGACTTGATAATTACTTTAAAATTGTCATTATTATTATATTTTTTTTTCATATAATTTTTTTCATAATGACTAATGCAAAAACCCCAATGTTTTTTATAGTATGACGTTATATACGGAATAGCATTTGGTAGATTGGGTAATGAATAAATATGTTTAAACAATTTTCTTTTTTTAAATACTTTATTAACTGGAATAGAATAACTAACCAAATGTAGATTGTTTTTATTAAAATCTATTATTTTTTTGTTATCTTTATCTAATACAAAGGCATCTTTAATATTCCACTCAGGTGGAACAATCCAATTAAAAACTTTAGTTCTAGAGGGAATTTCATAAATTTTTAATTTGGGAAAATAATTTTTAATAATTTTTAAGGTTTTTCTTACACCATCTCCTGTTATACTTCTGCAAATTGGATAAAGTTCATTTTTACCCAAATTATATATTTTTTTAATATGCATATATATTTTTTGAAAATTTTTTTAAAGACCAACACATAAAAAAATCTTATTGCAAATATTCTTCATTCATTTTTCTATTTCTAATTTTTTTAGCTGGGATTCCAAAATAAAGAGAATTGTTTTTGCAATTTTTTGTAACCATTGATTGACATCCAATAACGGTATTGTCACCAACTTTAACCATATGTTTTACAGTAGAACTTATTCCAAGATAACTACACTCGCCTAATAAAACATTTCCACCAGTAGTTACGTTTGGACCACAGCTAGAAAAGTTTTTGAAAATATTGTCATGGTCAATCGATGAACTAGTATTTATTAAACAATGTTTGCCGATAATACATCCGGTGTTGATTACTGCACCAGATATTATAACTGTACCTTTGCCTATTTTAACATTGCCATTTATAATGCAATTTTTTGAGATTATTTTTTCCCAGTTAAAATTTTTTAATATTTTTTCAACTTTATTTGTAATTTTTTTCCTTATAAAATTGGATCCAATGGCAATTACACCATGAGTATTTTTATCTACAACACTTTTCAATTTACTAATATTGCATATTACTTTGAATGTTTTGTTGCCAAATTTTCCAACTACCGTTCCCTTTTTTAATTTTTCGTCAACAAATCCAATAACTTTATAATTTTTTATTCGTAAAATTTCCGATAAGACAACTTTAGAATGAGATCCGCTTCCAAATATTAATATTTTTTTCATTATCCAATTTAAATTGAATTTATCAATTTCCAACTATTGCCATGTTGTTTCCAAATTTCACTATTTCTATGCTTATTAACGATTTCCTCAAAATCAAATTCGCTTATATCTAAATATTCTAAAGCTTCTTTGAAATGATCTTTGTGGGAATACTCGTCATCATATTTTCGTGCTAGACTTATTGCTGTTTCTCTATCCATTTGTCCATTTTGTATTTGTCTGCTTGCATCCCGCGAAGCTCTTCCAAATCCAAACTTTATATACATCATATAATATTCAAGATTATCAATTTTATCATCTAAACTATCGAAATTAGTAAAAGTGCCAACTGTTCTTCCGTTCGGACTTGTCATAAAATTGGGCAATATTTTTTTTACATATTTGAAATTTTCTAAAATGCTCCATCTAAAAAAATAACTGAAATAAAATGCTTTAACATTATTTTTTTTAATTTCTTCAGAATTTGGATAGATATATGGAGCAAGATCTTGAATTGAAATACTTTCACTAACCCAATTTTCAGGATAATCCCCTATTTGATGTTCTATAACTTCTCTAATATTTCTAGTTCTGTGACTTTCTTCAGATAATATCAGGCCACCATATTCAGCTTCCCCATGTTCTGCAAACATCACATATGGTATTTTCATTTTTACAGCCATCTGCAAAGGTGCTGCATTTACGCCTGCTCCAAACGCTATTTTTGGACAACCTCTTTCTATAAAAAACCTCTTTGCAAGTTCTTTTGCTACTTTTTGATTGGGCCTGATAAATATGCTGTCGAAACCTTTTTTTAATAGTTCTTCCCTATTATGAATTCCACATTCGTTTAATATTACTGGTGAAAATGTAACTAAAAGAGGGTTAAGACCAAATTCAAATTTTAGTTTTAAAGCGATTGAAGTAGAATCTTTTCCTCCAGACCAAGGAACGATACAATCATAATCCTTATTGAAATAAGCATCCCTGTTTTTAATATCACTAACTAATTTTATGAATTCTTCTTTACGATTGCTCCAATCAATTTTTTTTTTATTTTCACTATTTGTACAGGCATTACAAATATTTTGGGCATTAAAGACAATTCTTGGTCTTGAATTTGGTGTAATACATTTGGTGCAAAACAAAATCATAAACAAAATTATTCTCTGACTAAAATTTGTTTATTTTTTAAATAATTCTTGGCAGATTTCAAGCTTTCATTCGTAAAATGATAAATATTCTGAGTACAGGCGCCCGAGGTATTTGTAATTTTAAATAATTGATAAATGTGTTCCCAGTTACCTGCTCCTCCAAGTGCTAAAGTGGGACAGTCAAATTTGTTTGTTATAGATAAAATTAAATTTAAATCATATCCAAGTAAACTACCATCATTATCGATGTTATTAATTAATAATTCACCACATCCATTTTGTGTGGCAATATCAGCCCATTCAATGGGAGAATATTTTGTATCTAAGGATCCATTGTTTACCATGACGGTATGCTTTCCCTTCGAATTGATTTTACAGTCAATAGAATGAATAATAGCCTGGCTACCATAATTTTTTGAAATTTTATTTATTAACCCTGGATTATTATAAGTTGATGAATTTAGTACAACTTTATCAGCACCAGTTTTAAATAACATATTAACATCTTCTATTGATTTTATGCCTCCTCCAACGGAAAGTGGAACAAAACAATTATTAGAAAAAAATTTTATGATGTCTAAAAAACTTTCACTTAATTTCTTTTTTCTGGAAACATCCAGCAATATAATTTCATCAGCGGTCCAAAAATCAATAAAATTTTTTGTATATCTATAATCTGGAAGAAATTTTTTTGTTCTAAATAAAATTCCATCATTAAATGTCAAACTTATTATTAGTCTTTTTTTTAACAATCAGCACCTTTCTGCAAAATTTTTAATTATTTGTAATCCGTTGTATTGGCTTTTCTCAGGATGAAATTGCACACCAAAAATTTTATTCTTGTTAATTGATGAAGGAAAATTTAATTCATAATTTGTAAATGATATTACTTCTTTTTTATTATAATTTTTCAAAAAATACGAATGTATAAAATAAAAATCAGAATTATTTTTTATATTATAAAATAAATTATTTTTCTGATTTAGGTAACATTCATTCCATCCTACATGAGGTACTTTCATAGTAGTGTCAATCCTATTAAACTCGCCCTCTATTAAATCAAGACCCTTATGATAACCGTGTTCATTGCTTTTTGTAAATAAAATTTGAAAACCTAAACAAATACCTAAAATAGGAACGTTATTTTTCGCTTTATTTATAATCAACTTATCAATTTCTTTTTCTCTTAATCTTTTCATAAAGCCCCCAAATGCACCAACCCCGGGTATTACTATTTTGCTATTGTTTTGAAAATCATTTAATGTTTTGCATAATTTATATGAAATTTTTAACTTCTCAAAAGCAGAACACAATGACGCTATATTTCCAATTCCAATATCTACAATGTTTATATTGCTCATGATGCCCAAATTAGTTTAAAAGATTTAGCAATTAATATTGAAAAAAGAATTTTTTCTTCACGTATGTTCAAGTAATGGACACAATATACATTAAAAACCATTTAATCAAGTTTCAGTTTTTTTATTAATTACTATAGATTATAGAATGAAAATTTCTTTTGAATAGCATTTTGGATAAAATGTAATATGAAAAAACAGTTTAATGTAAACCAATCACTTTCAAAAAAAATTATTGAAGCTATACGTATTAGTTTAAATTTTCCAAAGAAGAAAGTATATCTTCATGAGCCTAAATTTATTGGAAATGAATTGTCTTATTTGAAAGAATGCATAGATACCACATTTGTTTCATCGATAGGTGAATTTGTAAATCGTTTCGAAAAGAATTTAAAAAATTATACTGGTTCAAAATTTGTTGTTGCAGTAGTTAACGGAACTGCCGCACTTCATATTGCAATGAAACTTGTAGGAGTATGTAGGGGAGATGAAGTTTTGTTACCAGCGCTTAATTTTATCGCGAGTGCAAACGCTGTTAGTTATTGCAATGCTATTCCTCATTTTGTTGATTCAGAAGAAAAAACACTTGGTATTGATTCAAAAAAACTTGAAAAATATTTAGACAAAATCACGGAACAAAAAAATGGACTATGCATAAATCGAAAAACGCTGAGAATTATACGTGCGTGTGTTCCTACACATATTTTTGGTCACCCGATAGATCTAAACGGTTTAATTAAAGTTACAAATAAATTCAATATTGAATTGATAGAGGATGCTGCTGAATCATTAGGAAGTTTTTATAATAAAACTCATACTGGAACTTTCGGAAAAATAGGAATTTTAAGTTTCAATGGCAACAAAATATTAACAACTGGTGGGGGCGGTGCAATATTAACTAATGACAAAATCATTGCTGATAGGGCAAAACATTTAACTACTACTGCCAAAAAAAATCATGAATGGGAACTTTTCTATGAAGAAGTTGGTTACAATTATCGTATGCCAAATATCAATGCTGCATTAGGTTGCGCTCAATTAGAAAAAATCCCAGAACTATTAAAGATAAAACGAAAATTGTTTAAGTCTTACAAAAAATCATTAAATCAATTAAGTTTAAATAATGATGTTAAAATTTTACAAGAACCAAAAGGTTGTAGCAGTAATTATTGGCTACAGACTCTATTATTAACTAAATCTAGTATGGATCAGAGAAACGATATATTATACAAAACTAATCAAGCAGGTTTTAATACTAGACCAGCCTACAGTCTAAATCATAAATTGTCCCATTTTAAAAATTATCCCAAAATGGATTTGACGGTTGCAGAATCATTGGAAGGAAAAATAATTAATTTACCTAGTAATGAAACAATATAATTACTAAATTACAACAAATGAGTATTACAAAAACACTGAAAACAGAACTTTGTGTCTCGCCAATAATTTCAATTGAATCTGCTATTATTACTCTCAAAAAAAGTGGATATAGATGTCTTGTTATTGTTTCCAAAAAAAACGAATTACTTGGAACTCTAACAGATGGGGATTTAAGAAATGCAATATTAAAAGGAACAAATATTAAAAGTTCAATAAGAAAATTATATAACAGAAAGTCAAAATTTATAGATATAAAAAATTATAATTCTTCCTCAATAAAAAATTTATTTATTAAGCATAAATTAGATTTAGTTCCCATAACAGAGAAAAAAAAGATTAAGAAAATAGTATCCTGGAATGAATGTTTTTCAAAAAAAGAAAATTTAATTGATGTTTGCGCGTTTATTTTAGCTGGTGGAAAAGGCACTAGATTGGAGCCATTCACCAATGTTTTGCCAAAACCATTAATACCGATCAAAGGGGAACCTATTATTAAAATGATACTTAGTAAACTTGAAGAATATGAGATTTGTAATTATTGGATCTCAATTAATTTTAAATCGGAAATAATCAAATCTTATTTAAAAAGTGTGAAAATTAAGGGAAAAATTAATTTTGTTAATGAAAAAAAACCGTTAGGAACCATAGGCTCTTTAAGTTTGGTGCCAAAGAAAAAACTATCGGATAATATAATTATATCTAATTGTGACGTTTTAATTCAGAGTAACTATTTTAATATATATAAACATCATATTAAGAAAAAATTAGATATGACTTTGGTAGTTTGTTATAAAAATTATCGTATACCTTATGGTTCTTGTTCAGTAACTAATTCTGGAATACTAAAAAAAATTAGAGAAAAGCCTGAATACAAACACTTTGTAAATATAGGATTCTATATTATGAAAAAAAATCTCGTAAAATTAATCCCAAAAAACTCACCATTGGACATGAACAAATTTATTACCCAATTAAAGACCAAAGGGAAAAAAATTGGAGTTTATCCTATCGATGATTCTAGCTGGCAAGATGTTGGTGAATGGAGTGAATATAAAAAAGTTGTCGATTTAATTAAATAGATTATAGAAAGTTATATTATTTTCAAATAAAATTTTATGGCTAAATATATAAAAAATGAAACTGTTTTAATTACAACGATATATTCAAAGGGAAAAGATTTTTTTAAATATTTTTTTGATTCCTTGAAAAAACAAACTACACAAAATTTTGATTTGCTTTTAGCAAACGATGGTGTCAATCAATCTTATTTTCTACCCTTTTTGAAAGATATTTATTTTGAATCCATTAACGTTTCAGGAAAAATTTCTGATAATAGAAGAAAATTAATTTTAGAAGCAATGAAAAATTACAAAAAAATTATTTTTTCAGATTCTGATGATTTTCTTGAAAATAACAGAATTGAACTAATTACCAAAATGCTGGATAAAAATTATATAATTGTAAATGATATTGATTTGTTAAATGAAAACAGAAGTGTAAGAAAAAAAAATTATTTTTCTAAAAGATTAAAAGATGGCTGTAAAATAAATATTAAATTGTTATTCTCCGGAAATATGATGGGATTATCAAATACAGCTGCCAAAGTTGAGGTTTTTAAAAAATGTCCTGCGCTGCTAACAGGCGACCCTTTTGCGTTTGATTGGTATTTGTGGAGTTCAATTTTATTAAATAATTATGACGCAGTATTTACTAATAAAACCACTACAAAATATATTTGTCGTTCAAATAGTCTTGCAGAATTGGAAAAGTTTATTGATGCAGAATATATTATTAAAGTTGTTAATTTAAAATATAAACACTACTGTTTAATGAAAAAACTTGATAGTTCTTTTTCAAAATTAGCCGAAGAATATAAAAATATGAAAGAAAAATTAAATGATAAAATCTGGATGAAAAAATACATATTACAATTAAAAAGGAACTCTGTTCCAAACCACTTTTGGTGGGAAAATATTAAAAATAAAAGTATATAAAGTTTATGAAAATTAAACTTACCAAACGTAAATTTATAGGTACAGACAAGGAGCCTTATATAATTGCTGAAATAGGAGCTAATCATAATGGAGATATGAGATTAGCAAAAAAATTAATTGTATCTGCAAAAAAGTCGGGAGCGAATTGTGTAAAATTTCAATCTTTCTCAACAAAAAATCTTTTTTCTGCTAAAAGCTATCAATTAAACCCAAAATTAAAAGATGAGGTTTCAAAATACGCAATCTCAAATTTTGATTTGATTAAAATGAAAGCTTATGCTGAAAAATTAAATTTAGATTTTGCAGTAACGGCATTTTCAAAAGAAGGAGTTGATTTTCTTACAGATAAGATCAAAGTTGATTTCTTTAAAGTTGCATCAATGGATTTAAACAATTTAGATTTTCTTGAATATATTTCTAAAAAGAAAAAGCCAATTGTATTGTCAACTGGTTTAAGTAATTCATCGGAAATTAAAGAAGCTGTTAAAACGATTAAAAAAGCTGGAAATAAAAGAATCGTTTTACTCCACTGTATATCTAGTTATCCACCCAGAGATAATGAAATCAATTTAAATAATATTGATAGTTTATCTAAAACTTACCCTTATCCAGTTGGATTTTCAGATCATACAATTGGAACCTCAATATCGTTAGCTGCTATTGCAAAGGGAGCATGCATTATAGAAAAACATTTTACTTTGGATAAAACTATGGAAGGATGGGATCACAAAATATCAGCTGATGAAAAAGATATGAAAATACTTACAAAAGAATCAAAAAAAGTATTTATTGCATTGGGCTCTTACAAAAGAACTCGGACTGAAGATAAAAATACGCTAGGGTTATTTAGAAGAAGTATTGTAGCTGCAAAGAATATTAAAAAGGGAGAAGTTTTTACAGAAGAATTAATTGATGTAAAAAGGCCAGGAACGGGACTATCTCCTAGCTCTAAAAAAATTTTAATTGGAAAAATTGCCAAAAGAAATATTTCTTACGATGAAATCATCGATTTTGACGATTTTTAGAAATTTAAGAATAATATTTTAATTTATGAGAACAATTTTACTTGTTGGTGGCGCAGGGTATGTTGGAACAGTTGTTACAGAATATCTTTTATCATTAGGATACAAAGTGAAAAATTTAGATTTATTTTTGTATAATAATGAACACTGTATTTCTAAATACCTAAATAATAAAAATTATCAATCCATAACTGGAAACTTTTGTAAAAGCGAAACTTTGACTAACGCTTTGGAAGGAGTTTCAGATGTTGTTTTGTTGGCTGGTTTGGTTGGTGATCCAATTACCAAAAAGTATCCTTTAGAATCAAAAAAAATCAATGAAATAGGAATGGTAAATTGTATAGATTTGCTAAATAAAAAGGGATTGAATAGAGTTATACTAGTTTCAACATGTTCAAATTATGGAATTGTTAGTAGTGATAAGCTTGTAGATGAAAAAGAAAATTTAGATCCTCAATCGCTTTATGCGAAGGCTAAGGTTGCTACGGAAAAATACTTATTAGAAAAAAAAAATAAAGTTGATTATATACCCACAATATTAAGGTTTTCTACAGCGTTTGGACTTTCCAATAGAATGCGTTTTGATCTTACAATAAACGAATTTTGTCGTGAGTTGTTCTTGGGTAAAACTTTGTTGGTTTTTAACCCAAATACATGGCGTCCCTATTGCCATGTCTTAGATTTTGCAAGATTAATTAATATGATCTTGGTGGCTCCAAAAGATAAGATATTTTTTGAAGTTTTTAATGCTGGAGGTAATAAAAATAATTTTACAAAAGGGAAAATTGTAGACCTTTTACTTAGTTATATTCCGAAAGGGAAAGTTGAATATTTAAAAAAAGATGTGGATCCTAGAAATTATAGAGTGTCTTTTGATAAAGTTCGAAATACATTAGGATTTAAACCTAATTACGAAGTCGAATATGGTATCAAAGAAATAATCCAAGCATTTAAAATAAATAAATTTAGTAATTTCGACAAGCACACGTACGGTAATTATGTGATTAATTATCCTAATTAAATTATTTTTTTTTGCTATTCTCGTTAATCTAATTAATCATAACTACTAAGAACTTGGTTCGCTAATTCTTGTTTATAAATATTAGTTTTATTTTTGTCATATTTTGTTTTTTTTCCAGCAATGGATAAAACAACACCTGTTCTATTAATATTTGATTTGTTCTTTTTAGCTCCGTGCACTACCTCGCCGGTATGTATAATGCAGTCATTTAAAGCGTCATGTTGGTTATAATTTATTTTAAATTTAAATACTTTATTTAGATTTTCTGTGTCTATTATTTCATTTTTATTGAATTTTTTTGCCATTTTTGAAAAATTTACATA
>Ga0187827_10006352_pt1 | contig 13548 bp, 12 predicted proteins | sample ETNtaG_39_FD_167969 | JGI IMG/M metagenome (GOLD analysis project Ga0187827, IMG submission 167969) | Marine microbial and viral communities from oxygen minimum zone, Eastern Pacific Ocean - ETNP2014_SV_150_PacBio MetaG (Illumina Assembly) | ecosystem: Environmental > Aquatic > Marine > Hypoxic... | reverse complement strand
ATAAACCTACTGAAGAGGGCATTGCTTTTTGAGTGTGAGTATAGCCAGGCATTGGAATTTCTTTGTTGCTGTTGCTGAGATCTAGTAAAGATTCGCATAAACAAAGTAATGTTCCTTTTATGTTTAGTAATTGGTCTTTGCTGTATAGTCTTGTGTCCAATAATACTTGATCATTTCTAGAACGTGCTGTGTGTATTTTCTTTCCTAAGTTTCCTAGCTTTTTTGTTAAGTGATTTTCAACTGCTGTATGTACGTCTTCGTCTTTTTGAGTTATTTTGAAGTTATTATTGGTTAGAATCTTTTTTAATTGTGTTTTTAGTTTTGTTAGTTCTTTACTGTTGATTACTTTAATTTTGTTTAGCATAGTTGCATGAGCTATAGAACCTAAGACGTCCCACTTTAATAGCTCTTTATCTAGCAGATAGTCGTTTCCGACTGTGAATTTTTCTATTTCTTTGTTTACGTTGTAGTTTTTTTGCCAGAGTTTTGTCATCTTAATCTTTTATTCTCCAATACGGTTAATTTGGTTTTCCAATGGTTGAAATTTTTTAATATTAAATAAAGACTGTGGTTCATTAGCAATTTCACTGCACCACTATCCTCAAATGAAATTGCGAATGTGTCTCGTCTTTTTGATTTATATTTTAATTGTTTATTGGTAAGTTTTTATTAGATTATAATCTAGTATATTACTTTATAAACTTATTGACTTGTAGAAAACAGAAATGGACATTGATGTCTTATATAGAACAAATAGTGAGTAGAATTGATATTTTTATTATCTATAGTTATTTTGATGGTGTCTTACGATCTGACTAACGTCGCCAAGTACAGCTCGTGCTGTTGTTTCAGGACCTGCTCCTGGCCCTTGCATAATAAGTTCTTTGCCTGGTTCATCTAATTGAATCCTTAAGAGGTTTGTTGTGCCCTCTAACATCCCTAGTGGACCGTCAACTGGAACTTGTTCTAATCCAACGTCCACTTCAACTGTATGTTCTGCCCTATTATAAGACACTGTACCGCAATATCTGAATGTGTGCCCTTCAGAGACGTTTCCAAAATAATCTCCTAATACGGCATCGTGTTCTCTAATTGCTTCAACAAAATCATCCTTTCCAAGAGAAGATAGTTGACTAGCTACAGCTTGATAGTCAGCAGGACTAGAAAATGCCCCCTCAATAAATGAACGGTGGTTGACCATTACATCACCTGGATTGACACCAAAATGATAAGCAACTAACTCCCCTATAATTATCATCTTATTTCTCACGTCTTCACCTGAGAAGTCGGTCCATGGAGTTGGCTCTGTATACCCTTCCTCATTAGCAGCTCTTGCTATTTCGGAGAAGGCTTGTCCTTCTGGAAGTTGATTACATGCATATGCTAAAGTGCCACTGACGCAGCCTTCTGCTCTGAATTCAGATGGATGTTCTGTTGTTAATGTATGGATAACTCTTGTTGAGATTCCTATGTTAGCGCCAACTGTTGCACGAAGAGCTACCCTTCCTTCGAATGCCAGCTTAATCAGATCATACGCCATCTCTACTCCCCTTACTGTATCCTGAACAAATGGATGTTTGTTGGCTGCTGCAGCGTACGCGCCTTCGTCAACGACTGCGTGATGAATGAGTGGAAGTGTGTCTTCTGAAGCAGTAACGTCTACAATAGCAGTGTCCCTACTTGAATCAACAACGGCATCTAAAGATGCACTTGTGAATGGGCCTGGTGAATATCCAAGCGTTTGGCCAGTAGGGAATTGAGCTAATCTATGTCCTGCCGATTTATGGTCTACAATTTGAAGTAGGGCATCGTCGCTAATTCCACCAGGACTATCATTATTAGAAGAAATAGATCCTCTACTATCGGCGATTGCGGCAACTCTGACTTTATCTCTATCGCGATATTCAGGAAGCATCTCGAGGACAGACAGTCCAACAGCTCCACTACCAATCATAACCAATTCAATAGGTTTTGCCATATTTTTGGGAAATCAAAATTTGTTTATAAATTTTATGTTACTATTGTTACAAATGAGATTATTCTATGGATAAGTTAAGAATTGGCCTTTCTGTACTCTATCAGATCTTTTATTGTGATCATCTCTAGATTATGCTTCTTTGCGAACTCTTCTAAGTCTTCTAATCTTGCCATTGAACCATCATCATTCATGATCTCTGCGATGATTGCTACTTGTGATAGGCCGGCTAGCTTACACAAATCTACTGCTGCTTCTGTATGGCCTGGTCTGTCTAGAACTCCGTTTCCATTTGCTCTTAATGGGAACATGTGACCTGGTCGGACTAAGTCTTCCGGTTTTGAATCTTTATTTAGGATAACTTTTATTGTTTCTAATCTGTCTGAGACAGAGACTCCTGTTGTGGTGTTTCTTTTTGCATCAATTGAGACTGTAAAAGGAGTATTGAATTTGTCTGAGTTGTCCGATACCATTAGGGGGATTTTTAATTCGTCTAGTCTTTCTGCTGCTGTTGGCAGGCACATTATTCCTCTGGCGTGTTTAAGCATGTAGTTAATCTTTGAAGGAGTTGCTTTTTCTGCAGCTATAACTATGTCTCCTTCGTTTTCTCTGTTTTCGTCGTCAACAACGATAAGGAATTTTCCTCTTTGCATTAACTTTATTGCTGACTCTATTTTTGTGAAATTCATATAAAAAAGGAAGTTTTGAGGTTTTAAAAAAGTATCTAATTTAGATTAAAGGTTGGCTGTTGGTGGTGGTTCTGGTGTTGATGGAGGTTCTGGTTTGTAGTGTTCTGTGGCATAGCCCATTAGTTGTTCAGGTGTTAGTTCTGCTAGGGCTCCGATTATTCTTTTGTCGTATTTGTTTACGGCAATAAGGGCTTCCAGTAGTTCTCCTTCAAATCCAGCTTGCCCGAGGTAGTCTGCTATTCCGCTATCAACTTCTTCAGACATTGACAGAGCTTCTCCAAGTGCAGTATAAAATTCGAATTCTCCATTTCTGGCTTCTATGCCAAGTTCTGAAATATCAATTAGTGAAGAAGGGGTAGCTATAACGCTGGTAAGTCCTTGTCTTATGTCTCCTTGAAATTCATCAATCGCTCTTTCAAGAACTGCTTTAGCTGCCCAACAATAATGAGCTGAGAAAAAAGGATTGTTCCATCTAGCCTTTCTCATTTCTGGGTCATGGTATTTATATTCTCCATCCCCCCTAGTCATAAGTAAATGTCGATGCTCTTCAGAAAAATAGAATGTATCGTCGATGTTAGATGAGTCGTAACTACCTTCATCCCATGGAGATTGTAGTAGACATCCAACTACTCGTTTCTGAAGAGTTCCATCTTTATTTTTTCTTCGTGTCATATCAAATGGAGGTCTTAAAATCCTTTTAAAGTTTGTGAAATTCCCAAATAGAACCGAAAAGTATATAAATATTAATATTAAGATTACTAATAATAGTATTAATATTATTAATATTAATATGTCGGAAATATACTGCGAGTATATTTCTGAGCATGATCAAGAACCACTCAAAAATCATACCACCAGTCCATAGCAAAGGAACTGTGACTGGTGGTTCTTGACAACAAAAAATGGATCCGAAGTTTATAGGGAAGGCGAAGATTACGAAGCAGGGGCAGGTTACCATGCCATTTGAGGCGAGGGATGACCTCGAGATAGAGTTAAATTCAGAAGTTTATTGGTATGAAGTGGGTGATTTTTTGATTGTGCTTAAGGAACTGATAAATCCTAAGGATCTCGCTATTAAGTTGAACAAAAAGAAAGGAGTAATTAAGAAGTAGTATGGCATTCGATAATATAAGTGGATTGTGGTCGCTATTGGCATTAGTTCCATTTATAATAATATATCTCAGAAGGCCAAAGGTGCAGAATAAGATTGTTCCCTCATTAATGTTTCTCGTAAAACAACAGAAGGTTGCAAAACAACATTCTTTCTTTAGGACGTTGACAAGAAATCTACTTTTCTTTCTGCAGTTATTTGCTATCCTCCTTATGGCATTTGCAATTGCGTTGCCCTACATTATTTTGTCCCATAGTATAACTGCTGAGAACACGGTCATTGTTCTGGATGTTAGTGCATCTATGCAAACCAAATATGGCGGAGGGACTAGATTTCAAAAAGCAGTTAATGAGGCTAGGCAATATCTAAGTGGGAGAGTAAGCTTATTGTTAGCTGAGAATACTCCTTTAATTGTCCTTGAGGATGGAGACAGCGAAACTGCTGCCGACCTACTAGGGAAGGTTAAGGCGAAAGCAACATCTACAAATTTAGGTGATGCAATGCTTCTCGGGAAGGAAATACTTGGTAATCGACCTGGAAGGGTTGTAGTAATAAGCGATTTTAGCTATAGTGATGGTATTGATGTTCACGTTGCAAAAAGAATATTATCATCTAATGAAATTGAAGTAGTTTTTGTTGATGTTTCAGGTAATGTAAAAAATGTAGGGATCATAGACATGGATGTTGATAAATATACCACTAAAGTTTATGTCAAGAACTATAATGATAAAGAAGAGACGATTACGGTTAAGCTGGAGGGGGAGAAGGTTGGGAGGTCAGACCCAATTGAGATATTACCTAAGTCTGTTGAGAGTTTTGAATTTAGAACTTCCCCTGGAGTGAGTGAGATTAGCATCGATGTAAAAGATGATTTTGAGCTTGACAATAAACTCTATGTTAGTGCCCCTCTTAAAGATAAGGTAAAGGTTCTCTTAGTTACAGATGATGGAGGTAATAAATTAATTCCTGCACTTTTGGCTTCTGGAGATATAGAAATTGAGACTAAATATTTTTCACCTGAAAGGTCATTGCTTCCAAATTATGACGTGATAATATTGAGTAAATTTCAATATGTTCCTGGAACTTTTGAAGATTTGTCCGACTATGCAAAAAAAGGAGGCAAAGTAATAATATCTGCGCAAGACGATATCGATCAGATGAGGATGGCTGACCTAGCGATGATTAAATCACAAGGAGTCCAACAAAATAATGTTCAGGTTTGCGTTGATGTGTTTAATCAATTCACAAGATATTTTCAGAAGGACAGATGTTTTGCTGCAGTATCTAAATATGTAAGCGGGACTGCTGAAGATAATACTCTTGTAATAGCGTCGACATCAGAAGGAAGTCCTTTGATTTCCCTTAAAGATATAGGCAAGGGTAGTGCACTTTACTATGGTATTTATGATGACAGCAGTGATTTCTGGCAGCTGCCTTCTTACCCAATCTTTTGGGATTCACTGATTAATTTTTTAATTGAGGCAGAAGACATATCTTCTTTTAATTTCAAGGCTGGCAAAATAATCCAGGTTGAGAAGCAGAAGATTAAGACCCCCTCTACAACTACGGAAGCTTCAAGTCTTATTTTAGATGAAGCTGGAATCTATCAATTCGATGGTAAAAGTGTAGCTGTAAATGTAGTTGATGAAAAGGAATCTGATGTTGGAAAGAATGAAAAATTCCAAAACGATAAAAAGAATTTTAAGGTAACTAGTGAGAGTAGAAATAAACATCTCAATCTTGATGTGATATTAATTACAATTGGGTTGATCTTATTGATAATTGAACTTTATGTTGTTAAAAGAAGGGGGGACCTATAACGATGATGTTACTGCCATATTGTATTGGTCAAATCTGCTTTAAGTATAGTTACTTACTATGGTTAATCCCATTACTGTTATTCATCATTCCTTTGATAATAAAGAAGAATCTTGTAAAGTTTAGGAGCGACCAAGAAGAAAAAGAATACAAGAAAGAGAAATACAATTTGAGAAAGATAATGATGATTACAAGGATTGTTATTTTTTCTGCGTTATTAATTGCTCTTGCGTCTCCATATATTTTAGAAGAGAAGATTGTTCCAGGAGACATTTCACTGACAATACTAGTTGATAATTCATCTTCATTTGGTTTGTTTGATACTAGTCTAGTTGATGGAGTGTATAAGGAACTGAAGGATAGGATTCCTGTTGAAATGAGATCCATTGGAAGGGGAGATGTTTCTGCAATAGGTGATGGAATCCTGCAGAACATTCAAGGAGATGATAATGTATTGGTTGTCTCTGATGGATACAGTAATAAAGGTAAGTTGTTGGGAGATATGATCAGTTTTGCTAATGGTTTGAATTCTACAATCAATACGATAAGATTAAAGCCTGTTGAGAGTGATGTAGGAGTTGTGATTGAGGGGCCGTCTCAAACTATACTTGATGTTGAGGAGCTTTTTAATGTTGTTGTAAATAATGTTGGCGAAGAAATTTCATACCACATTACAATACTTGTTGATGGTGAGGCAGTAAGAGATGAGGATGGAAGTGGAGCAAGTACTTATCCTGTATTGAAAAGTTTCTCTGATGGATATCATAGAATTGAAGTTAGGTTAACTAATGTTGGTGAAGGGGATTCCTTTTCAAGCAATAATAAATATTACAAAGCAGTTAAAGTTATCCAAAGGCCGCTAATCTTTCTTGCATCTCAGAAAAGTTCTCCGTTGGAAGCATCCTTAAGGGAAATATATAACGTTGATGTTGGGACTGAGCTTCCTAGTAACTTAGGAAAATATTCTTCTGTGATTATTAATGATATCCCTGCACAGGACATTGCTCCAAAAATTGATTTGTTGAATAATTATGTTTCTGATGGAAATGGACTTTTTGTTATTGGGGGGGAGAGGTCTTTTGACAGAGATGATAGCTTAAAAAGTTTAGATGGAGGAGTTCAGCTTTATCAATCACTGCTTCCTGTGAAGGTTGGAGCTGGTGAAGAGGGTGAGAAGAGTGATGTGAATATTATGGTTGTTATAGATGCTTCTTCAGGAACGGCTAGCCATATTGGCCTTGAGAAGGCATTGGCGATAAGCGTTATCGAAAGTTTGCATCCTGACAATAATGTAGGAGTGATTACATTCTATAGTGATGGGGCGAGCAGAAAAATTGGATTAGTAACTCCAATACTTCCCCTTAAGCAGCATATCAATGAAACAAAAGATAAGATATCCAGACTATCATTTGGAGGGCAGTCGTATTTTGATTATGGGATCTTAAGTGCGCATGAATTATTGAAAAGTGTTTCTGGGAGTAAGAATATTATATTTATCAGCGACGGGTCTACAACTTATAGTAAGCTAAAAGAAGATACAAGACAAGCTGCACTTGATGTTGCGAATAGAGGTACTAAAATTTATGTGGTGGGTGTTGGTTCTTCAATTGATGAGACTAAGGTTATTATTGGCGGCAGTTCTAAGAGGGATGATGAACTTTTATCCCAGATTGCATTATTTGGAAATGGTGCTTACTTCCCAACTGATGCTTCAAACAGACTGAATATATTATTTGGAAAACAAGATAAGAGTCAGAAGGAGACTGATTTTTTCAACAGCTTGTCGATATTAGAGAGTACCCATTTCATAACTTACAATTTAAGTTTGGGTGCAGTTGTTAGTGGGTACAATTTAGTAATACCTAAACCTGCTTCCCGGCTGTTAGTTACAACTAATAAAAATATTCCAATGGTTACTGTATGGAGATTTGGGATTGGGAGGGTTGCTACTTTGGCAACTGATGATGGTACAAAATGGGGCGGCGAGTTGTTGACAAAAAAGAATTCTAAATTGATAACGAAGATAGTAAATTGGGTTATAGGGGATATGAGTAGGAACAAGGAGTTTGATGTGAGTATTAGAGATACTGGTTTAGGGAGGGATACAGATATTAATGTAGTCTCGAATGAATTACCTAAGGCTAAGGGACTTACATTCTACAAGAGAGATGTCAATTTGTATTCAACGTCATATACTCCAAAAGAAACTGGATTTCATACTGTTTTAGGAGCTGAGTTTGCAGTAAACTATAATGATGAGTATGAAAATCTTGGTCTGAATCCAGAATTTTTAAAACTTGTTGAGAGTAGTGGCGGGGAAGTCTTTGAACCAGAAAATACTGATGATATTCTTTCGACAATAAAAAGAGTTTCAAAAAGAATAAAAGTACATTCAACTAACTATGCTTATGTTGTGATTATAGTTGCACTCATAACTTTTATTTATGAGATATTTTACAGGAGGATTAATGAAAAGAGTAAGGAATTATAGTTTGTATTGAGGTGAGATTATGGCTGTCATGAAAAGAGATGTTAACTTTGGGATGTTTGTTTTGATAATTGCGACTCTGCTTGTTTTTGCAGGTTTTACTGCTTATTATCAGACAACTTTTGAAAATCTAACTAGTGAGTATAGGGGTAAATTGGGTGAACTTAGTGATGTTACATCTAATTTACAGCAAGAGAAAATAAAACTGAACCAAACAAGTATCCAACTTCAGATAAAGGCTGAGAAAGAGAAGAGTTTAAATGAGAAATATGAAGAGATGGTGGCTTGGAAGGATAGAGAAGAAAAATCTAAGATAGAATTCCAAGGATTGTACACTGAAAGTCAGGGTTTTTTGGCGACTGCTGAACATGACAGAGATGCTTATAAGGCTGAAAGGGATACATTTGAGGAGGAGAGAGATACGGAAAGATCATTAAAGGTTCAATACAAAGGTAAATGGGATAATTGCGAAGAGGAGTTAGATACATACACTGGATAAGATAACCATTGGAAAAAAGAAAGATGAAACAATTTAAGAAAGTACTAAATGAGATGAACTTTACATTAGATGGCATTCTAATTTTTGAAGAGTTGTTGAATGCTTTGTTAATCTTCTTAGTATTTTATCTATTGTTGACATTTTTCAATTTCTATCCTTTGGCTGCCCTTGGACCGTCAATTGCTTATTTTGTTTTCTTCATTTATGTGAAGATGCAGAAAAAAGATAAAGCTAGATTGGTTGAATCACATTATGATTTATTAAAAGAAAAATTAAGGACAGCTAGAGATAATGCTGCAGTTGAGAATCCTATCGTTGATGAGCTTGAGAAAGAAGTGATAGGAGATATGAAACAAGTTAGAGTTTCTTCCTTTATTAACACAAAGGAAGTTTCTTGGAAGATTACAATAAGTATAGTCCTATGTTTCCTGATTGTCCTTATTGCTGTCTTGAATGTTGATATTGCTAGCTTATCTTCATCAATGATGATGGAAAAATTAATGAATAGGACATTGTTAAAAGGCAAAGGTGATGTTTCAGTTGAACTGAATATAAGTGAGGATATTTATGGGGATGACTCTGTTGCACAGCTGGGAGATAATGAACTTAGCATTAAGATCAGACCTTCGAATTATAAAGTTAGTGTGAGGGAGGGAGGGGATATTGAACGAAGGCAGTTTGATGAAACGTTTCCCTCTGAAGTTTTTGTTGAGTCTTCTGTTGTTTATGAGGAGAACATCCCTAAAGAACAGCAGGAGCTTGTGAAGGCTTATTATGAGAAGTTGAAGGGATAATAATTAGGATAAATAAAAATAAATAATAAAAAGATAGAAATAAAGGATGAATGGTGAAAATGATAAAACTAAAAAAACAAAATATGGGGTGTGATGAGAATGAAAAATTACAAAGAACTATTTGATGGGTTATTGAAAGAGATTGAAAGAGTCATAGTTGGGCAGAGGGAAATGCTTGAACATGTTATCATTGCTTTATTGTGTGATAGCAATGCATTGCTTGAAGGAAATCCTGGGCTGGCAAAGACCCTAGCTATCAAAACTTTGTCAGAGTTGATGGAATTGAAGTTTAACAGGATTCAGAGTACTCCTGATCTAATGCCATCAGATATAACTGGGACATACATCATTACAGAGGAGAAGGGAAAGAGAGATTTCAAGTTTCAGCCAGGGCCAGTATTTGCAAATATTGTTTTAGCTGATGAGATTAATAGAGCGACTCCTAAAACACAATCTGCAATGTTAGAAGCGATGCAGGAGAAACAAGTTACGGTTGGGAATAATACATTTAAACTGGATCCGCCTTTTTTTGTTCTGGCAACACAGAATCCGATAGAGCAAGAAGGAACCTATCCGTTACCTGAGGCACAGGCTGACAGGTTCTTGTTGAAGGTAAAATTAGATTACCCTACACTGGATGAAGAGTTAAAGATTGTTGATGAATACTCTGGAGAGATTAAAAATAGAAGACTGAAGAATGCATTGACTAAGAATCAGCTTCTAACACTGCAGGGCCTTACAAGGCAAGTGCCTGTTGCAAATGACATCAAAAAAAGAGTTGTTAAAATGATTGCAGCTACAAGGACTAACAAACAATTAATCCAGTATGGGGCTTCACCAAGAGCATCAATTGGGCTTATATTGGCTGCTAAGGCGAGAGCATTGATGAAGGGAAGAAATCATGTAAGTAATGAGGATATTGATGCTATGGCTTTCCCAGTTCTTCGGCATAGGATTATATTAAACTTTGAAGCTGAGAGGAAGGGACTTACAACTGATGATGCTATAAAAGAGCTAGTTACAAAACTAAAATGATGATGTTGTGGTGATGATGGCAATGATTGTGGTGATGATGGAGATTAGAAGGTGAGAAAATCAAATGATTGATACAAGTTATCTAAGTCAGCTGGCGAAGTTTAGTTTGGTCTTGAATAAAAGAGTTACCTCTAAATATTCAGGACCTAGAAAGTCGATTGCACTTGGAAGAGGCATCATATTCAAGGATCATAGAGTCTATGCTCCAGGAGATGACTTTAGAGCAATTGATTGGAAGGTTTTTGCAAGAACAGATGACTTAATGATTAAGACCTTTGAAGAAGAGAGGAGTTTAGTTGTGCATGTCATAATCGACAGCAGTGCAAGTATGAATTTTGGGAAACAAATTACTAAGTTTGACTATGCCTCTATGCTTGGTGTTGGTTTTGCGTATCTTGCTATGAAAGGTAATGAAAAGTTTATGTTTTCAACTTTTGCTGAAAGTCTTGAGGTATTTAGACCTAATCGGGGGATGTCTCAGCTTGCGTCAATGGTACACCATCTGAATAAATTAAAGACGGAGGGGACATCTAAAGTTTTAGAGGCCATAACTCAGTACAGGAAGGTTATTGGAAGTAGAGCAATGATATTTTTGATATCCGATTTTCTTATCGATCCTAGTGAGGTTATTAAGGCAGTCCAATTGTTTGGAAGGAATCAAGTTAAGGTTATCCAAGTTCTTGACCCTGTTGAGAAAGATCTTAAGTTTAGTGGAGACTTTAAGTTGGAAGACAGCGAAACGAAAGAGAAACTAAGGACTTATATAAGTCAGAGATCCAGGATGGGTTACCAAAAAATGTTAGATGAACATATTTCTAAGATTGATGATGCGTGTACTAGTCTTGGAATAAATTTTTATACAATTACAACTGACACCTCAATATTTGATGCGTTTTACAAAATATTGGGTTGATTAGGTGTAATTGAATGGTTGCTAAGGTTTTGGTTGGTTTAGTTGATTAAATCCAACCTTTCTTCTTAAAGTAGAAATACATAAGCATTACTGAGAATACCATGAGTCCCAGCGAGAAGAAGTAACCATACTTCCACCCTAGTTCTGGCAGCCATTTGAAGTTCATACCGTAGATTCCTGAGATTAAAGTAGGAATAAGAATGAATGATGCCATAGCAGTCATCTTTTTAATTATGATATTTAGGTTGTTTGAAACTGAGGATAGATATATATCTAAACTGCCAGTTAAAATGTCTCTGTAGGTACTTTCCATGTCAATTAACTGGATTACATCATTGTAGAGTATCTTAAACTGTTTGATGTCTCTCTTATTGACATGAGGGGAGTATTCTTTTTCTATGTATGAAATTACTTCCCTGTTAGCTGTTAGGGCTTTGTGGAAATAGATTAAGATCTTTTTAGTCTCAAATATCTGTTCAACCACCTTTTTATCTGGCCTTTCTAAGACTCTGTCTTCAATTTTATCAATTGTTTCCTCAACATAATCGAGTATTCTGAAATAACTCTCTAGAATGACGTCTAGAAGACGGTAGACGAAATAACTTAGGCCCTTTTCGAAGATGGCTGTTTTGTTATTCGCTAGTTCTTCTTTAATCTTTCTTATAGATTTTATCTCTTTTAATCTGATTGTTATGACGTTATTCTTATTTTTTGAGAGGAATATTGAGACTGGCGTTGTGGATACCTCGCCATTGTTGAAGAAAGGCGCTCTGAAGATGATTAAAGAGTAATGATCTAAGTCAATAACTTTAGGACGCTCTTCTTTGTCTAGGGTTTCCTTTAGGTCGATTAAGGGGATTCCTGCTTTTAATGCTATTTGTTTAACCTCTTCTTGAGTCGGGTTAATTAAGTCTGCCCAGACGTGAGATTGACTAGAAAGGGTATCGATACCGGTATTGCTGATTGTTCCATCATGGAATTTATAGATATCTATCATAACTGGGTATAGGTTTAAATCTTATTTAAATATTACGTTTGTCAAGAATAGGTAAAATATAACATGAAAAAATTTTTAAATAATGGAATATTTATTACTTTTTATGAAAAAGTGGTTGTTATTGCTGGTGTTGTTGACTAGTGGATGTAATCTTGTTGGTTTTGGAGTTGATGAACCGTATACCTTCGAGAAAGGATTCAATGAGATGTTGGGATTAGACGAGAAATATGGTGCTGATTTCTATAATGAGGCTTTAGATGTTGAGAATAGGTTTTCTGACGGATGGACATACGATTATGATTGGGAGAGAACATTAGTAAGTTTAGATGATATTGAGTCCATGATTGAGGAATTAAAGGTTCTTGAGGAGAAAGTGGCTGGGATGGAAGAGACTGAAGATATAGGTCTTGTTCTTAGGTTACTTGATACTAGGGTAAAAATGCTAGAATCCGAGAGATTATATCAAGAGGGGCTTAAAGTAGGTAGTAGAGGAGATACTGATGATGGATTTAAGTGTGGAGATATGCCATTTATTCGAAGTTTAACTGGGTTGTGGAATGAATCATCAATTGTTGGGCAAGAGGCGACTAAGGAGTGGGATGACTTTTTAACACACCACTCCCAAACTAGGCCATTTTTAAGCAGCGATAAACGACCTAAGTTCTATGATAGCCCTTTTTGGCCAATTAGGAGGTTTTCTGGGTGGAATATAGGTCGAGTAGAGAGATTTTGTGAAAAATAACATCCAGACTCCTGTGAGTAGAGAGATTTATGAACAAATAGTTGAATTTCATTCAAGAGTAGTAAAGAAAAATGATTATCGACGATAAAATGAAAAGAAATATATTGTACAAACTATATTTTAGAGTAAATATAGATACCGTAAACTTTAAATATGAATAATTGTTTTAGAGTAGTAGGTAAACAGCTCTATAGGAGAGGGTTTACTCAATGTTGTCTTTACAACATTAAAAAAAAGGTAAAGATAACCCAAAAACAAGAACACGGAGGTGTTTAGATAAAATGAAATTAAGAAAAGTGGTGAAAAAAATAGTGGCGTTAGGTACAGGAGCTACTATGTTAGGAGCTACCCTTATGGGGGCAATGGCCGCAGATTTGGCGGATTACCCAGCACCGTTTATATCAGATGGTAAGTTTTCTGGTGTGCTGATTATAGGAGATGATGCAAAGGTAGAAGATGTCGTTGGAGTTAGTGACATTGCTGTAAG
>Ga0187827_10006351_pt1 | contig 13548 bp, 8 predicted proteins | sample ETNtaG_39_FD_167969 | JGI IMG/M metagenome (GOLD analysis project Ga0187827, IMG submission 167969) | Marine microbial and viral communities from oxygen minimum zone, Eastern Pacific Ocean - ETNP2014_SV_150_PacBio MetaG (Illumina Assembly) | ecosystem: Environmental > Aquatic > Marine > Hypoxic... | reverse complement strand
CTTTCTGACGCAGGCCGACGGAAGGACCGTCACCATCGTTGGAAAAGACGAGACGGAACCAAGCCTTGGTCGCATCAGCATGGATTCGCCAATTGGCCGGGCGCTGATGAACATGGCTGTCGGCGATCTGGTCAACGTTCATATGCCTGGTGGGGAGGAGGAGATTGAAGTCATGAGTATTTCCTACCCAGACCAATTGGGGAAGAATACCCCCGCGAGTTAAATTAGGCTAAACCTTACCCAAATGAGCAAGAAAGGCACTTTTGGGGGATTCCACGGCGCTCCCACCCCTGCAACCAACTCCAGTGTCTCGACCATGCGATTGTCTCTTCTCTCACTAGTTCTCAGTTTGAACTTGGTGAATTTGCCAGCTACCGCCACCGAGCTGGAAATTATTGTCAACGCCCTGGCCAGCAACCGGGGAGATGTCCATGTGGCCATCTATAATACGCCCGAATTATTCCCCGACAGTGACGGCATGACCACCAAGCTTGAGGTTCCCATCGAAGGCAATGCCGCCCGCGCCCTATTCACGGGCCTGATGCCCGGATTCTACGCTATCGCCGTCTACCACGACGAAAACATGAACGATGAATTTGATCAAGGTTTCTTGGGAATCCCACTAGAGGATTTTGCCTTTTCCAATAGCGCTAAGGCGTTTCTGGGACCGCCGTCCTTCGCCGACGCCGCTGTCAATGTTCCGCTCGAAGGTCGGCGCATCGAGATTCCCATGAACGATTAGCCAGTAGAAAGCGAAGATGGCGACGCGGACGTACATTCGGACCGGATGGGTGGAGCGATTGTTGGAATTCTTGGTCTAGGAACAATTGCTCGAACTTTCTTTAAGGATCAGGAATAACAATCATGCTTGCCCTCAAGAAAAATTATTCCGAGGTAAGTTGGCTCTGCCATTTACTCTACAAACGTCCGCACATAGCCAGAACCGGACGATGCACCGAGGTGTTTTTCCCGTCGATTTGAACACTTGCAGACGTTCGTGTTAGGCTCGTTCAAACAAATCCGCACAACTACTTATTGCCTCGCGTCGTATTCACGCGGCGAGGGAGTATTGGGCGTCTCGTAGGCCGGATAGTGATCGAAGGTCGCGGTGCCGCGTTCGCGGACAATCAAAAGGCGATAGTCAGGAAGACCACGGGGGAGGGAACAATGACGCGCGATGACGACTTTGAGGAGATTAATGAAGCCAAGGCCAACTTGGATCACATTTATGATCAGCCCGATCCAAGAGCCTATTTCCGCGAACTGAAAAAGCTCCGCTACGCCATACCCGGTGCCGCCAAACCGATCTTCCAGAAGTTGATCTCCTCTCTGCAGCAGCGCCGAGATGATACGGTTTGCGTTCTCGACCTTGGCTGTTCTTACGGCGTCAACGCGGCGCTACTAAAGCACGACCTGTCGATGTCCGAACTCTACCACCATTGGGGACAGGAGGGACTGGCAGACGCCTCACCGGAGAAAATCGTTGATTGCGACCGGCGCTTTTTTGACAACCTCGACGAACCCGAAGACATTGAGGTGATAGGGCTTGATCAGGCGGAAAATGCCGTTGAGTACGCCAAAGAGGTCGGCTTATTGGATGAGGGCTTCGTCGTCAATCTTGAGAAAGAGCCGCTGTCCGAGCCGGCGAAAGAGGGACTGGCCCCGGTCGACTTGGTGGTTTCGACCGGATGCGTCGGCTATGTGACCGAGGATACCTTCGACCAGCTACTCCCGGCCATCACACCAGATCGGTTGCCTTGGCTAGCCAATTTCGTGCTGCGGATTTTCCCGTTCGACGCGATCGAGGAGACTCTGAACGAGCGGGGTTATGTGACGGAGAAGCTCGAGGACCGAACCTTCGTTCAGCGTCGGTTCGCATCGGCGAACGAGCAGGAGCAAGTGCTCGAACAACTGCACGAGCAGGGTGTCGAGCCGACCGACAAGGAGGCGGCAGGTCATCTTCACGCCGAGTTCTACCTGTCCCGCCCGAAGCAAGACGTGACGGATGTGCCGATCGAGCAGTTGCTAGCCGGTTGAATCCGGGGCTCGGCGTTTTCCGCCCACCACTTCAGACGCGGCGCGCCGCCCAATGCGCGACGAGAGGCAATGCCTGCTCGGCCTTGGGAAACACATCCATGAAGACGGCGCGATACCACGCCTCCTCGGGCGATGCGTCGGACCGAGCCATTTGCGAGCGTTGTGGCATCGACGCCGCGAGAGCCACGTCGGAACCGCTGCCCTGGTCGAACTGCGCCTTGTCGCGCCACACGATGTCGGAGGGCAGAAGATCCTCGAAGGCGCGGCGCAAAATCCATTTCTCGATGTTTGCCCCGTGCGTCCGGCGTATCTTGAGCGCCGGATCGATGCGCATTGCCAGATCGATCATCTCGAGATCGAGAAAAGGTACCCGCGCCTCTAGCCCGTGCGCCATCGTCATTCTGTCGACGCGCTGCAGATTGATGTTGTGCATTGTCGTGATGGATCGGTGCAATTCCCTCGGCAGCTCGCTTTGGTCGGCATAGTTCTTGTAATACGCATATCCGGCGAACAATTCGTCCGCGCCCTCGCCGGTCAGCACAACCTTGACGGTTTGGCTTGCGATCCGGGCCACGAACCAGGTTGGCGCGGCGCTCCGGACGAGGTCCTGATCGTAAGATTCGAGATGGTAAAGAATGGTCGGCAATTGGCGCACAAGTTCATCCGGCCGAATGATGGTTTCGTGATGTTTCGCGCCGATATGTTCGGCAACACGGCGCGCGGCATCGAGGTCTTCGCTCCCTTCAAGACCAACCGCAAAAGTATGCAGCGTGTCGAGATGGCGTTTCGCAATGGCCGCGATGATGCTGGAATCAAGGCCGCCTGAGAGGAATGCGCCAAGCGGGACATCGCTACGCAACCGTTTGACGACAGCGCGTTCCAAGGTGTCGCGGACCAGCGCGGCGGTCTCCTCGGGGTCCATGAGTTCGCATCTTGGCTCGGGCACGGTGTAGTAGCGTTCCATGGCGGCGCGGTCGTCGAATAGATGCCCGGGCGGAAACTCCTCGAGTGTGTCCACGTGCCCGACCAGGGCCTTGATCTCCGAGGCCAGATAGAGCGCGTCGCCGCGGCGGCCGATGTAGAGTGGCTTGATGCCGATGGGGTCGCGGGCCGCGACGACACGACCGCCGTCTGTAAGCACGAAGGCGAACATGCCGTCCAGATGCCGGACGATCTTCGTCCCGTGGGCGCGATATCCGTGCAGGATGGGCTCGGAGTCGCTTCCTGTCCGAAAAATAACCGCGGGCTCATGGGCCGAGAGATCCCCCCGCAGCCCCTTGTCGTTGTAGATCATGCCGTTGGCGATGAGGGCTCCGTCACCATCCGGCGCGATGATCGGCTGTGCACCGCCCTTGGGATCGATGATCGCCAGACGCTTGTGGCCCAGCACGGCGTCGGCTCCTTCGTCCACGTAGCGGCCCTCGCCATCGGGCCCGCGATAAGCCAGCCGATCGAGCATCTCGCAGACGATCTTGTCCGCGTCTCTCTCGCCCTGCACGAAGACGATGCCGCACATCACAAGCTGCCCTTGTTAGCGGAAGCAAGACCGGTGCTTGCAGGAGTAAAGACTTCTCACCTTGGAGCTTGCAGCGTTCTCTTTGACGTTAGCAATGCTTCCCAATGTTAGCACCTCTAATTCGATTGAGGGTGGCCCGTCCAGCAGAGAACGAGGGAAAGCTGGATGGACAAATTTCCTAGCGTTCAAACTCCACGATGTCGAAGCCGTCGTAGCGGTCGGTCATGTAGATCAGGCCGCGTTCGTCGACGTCGACGTCGTTGGTGCCCGGGCGTTCCTGGCCGGTGCCGGGTTCGGGGATGTAGTGGCCGACCTCCTCGGGGTTGAGGGGGTCCTTGATGTCGATGATGCGTAAACCACCGGCGAACCAGGCGGCATAGACCAAGGTATCGCGGAAGTGCTCTTGGAACTGGTGACAGCCGAACCAGGCGGGTGGCGCACTCCACGGTGAATCCAGCTCCGAGACGGTGAACACCGAAAGTGGCTGCATGTTGTCCAAATCGCCGACGTCGAAGACCCACAAGGGCGCGTGGGGTTGGCCGTGACGATGAACCTGGCTCTCGTCGGCGACCACCGCGATGTCACGCCCGGCCACCGGGAAAGGCAGCGGCAGGATCGTGTGGGTGGGTTCGGGAAAGGGCGGGTGGTAATTGTAGTGCCCGACCGTCCGGGGCTGTGTGATATCCGAGACATCGACGACGTAAAGGCCGCCCCACAATGCCCCTACCCAGATTTTGTCACCGTGGCGCATCCCGTGATGGACCCTGTTGTCGTCGGCATTCCAGGTCGGCGTTTCGCCGCCCGCCACGTGCTGGCCGGGCAGTGCCCAGTGAGAGACGTATTCGGGCCGGGCCGGATCGCGGATGTCGTAGATGACCAAGATGTTTCCGACGTAGCCTTCCCATTCGGTGGAGACGTAGATGTAGTTCTCATCGACGTCGAAACGGTGGCTGCCCCAAGTATGGGTCCTTTGGTGCTTGATCAGTTTGGGCTCGGTCTTGTCCGATATATCATAGATCTTGAAGCCGCCGTCGTGGTAGCCGCGCTCGCAGGCCTGGCGCAGGATCGGGATGTCGTCGGCGGTCAACACCTTCTTCTTGCCGCCGACATAGAGGTCCTCGGTCAGGGCATGGGCAAGTTCGGCGTCGCTCGGCGCCCGGCCTAGCTCACCTTTCAGCCTGGCCGTGTATTCGGGAATATTGTCGCCGCGGCGGAAATAGTAGCGGTTGTACATCTCGAAGTTGGTGAACATCAGATCGCCGATGACGCGCACCTTGTGGGTATGGGTGTCCTCGCCGTCCAGTGTGATGCGTGAGACGATGCGGGGATTCGTGGGATCGGAGACATCGACGATGGTGGTCCCATAGGGGGGATTGAGATGACCAACGTAGGCGTAGTCTCCTTCCACCACGACCTGGCCGCCGCCCGGCATGTCGAGGCGGCCCAGCCGCCGTACGTTGCGCGCCAACCGGGGATCGTCACTTGCCACCATCGCCCATCCTCCCATTATTCGCCCCTGTCGCCGCCAATCGGTGAATTGCGCGCGACGAGGGGAAACGGCTAGACTTCTCCCATAGGCGACATGGGATATCAAGGCTCGGGCACGGTTGTGGCGCACGCATCCGTGCCGGACAAAGGGGAACGACATGCCAGCGACCGCCACCACCGACGACGTGAAACTGGAACCCTTTTGGTGGGAAGCGGCGCCGCGCCCCACTGGGGCGGCGCCCGACGTTCCCGAACGCGCCGACGTGGCCATCGTCGGGTCGGGCTATACCGGGTTATCGGCGGCCCTGACCTTGGCGCGCGGTGGGGCCAGCGTTGTCGTTTTCGAGGCCGGACCGATCGGCCAGGGCGCCAGTTCGCGCAACGGCGGCGGCTATGGCCACGGTCTCATGGTCCCGTTCAGTGAATTGACGCGCCGGGTCGGGCTTGAGCCGGCCAAGGCGATATTTAACGAGCTTAGCGTATCCGAGAAGCACCTGATCGACTTTGTCCGCGACGAGGGCATCGAGTGCCACTTTGTAGCCCGGGGACGGTTCACCGGCGCCTATGCTCCGGCCAAGTACGATTCCATGGCGCGCGAATTGGAGCTGCAGCAAAAGCACCTGGACGTGGACGCCGAGATGGTGCCGAGGGCCAACCAATCCTCGTTCGTCGGCACCGAACTTTACCACGGGGGCTTATGGCAGCGCTTCGGCGGCCATCTTCATCCCGCACTCTACCACCAGGGCCTTCTGGACCGCGTCCTGGACGCCGGTGTGGCGGTGGTGCCCGAAACCCGGGTGACAAAGATCGAGCGCGCGGGAGGTGAGTTCACCCTCACCGCCGGCAATCATACCATCAAGGCCGGCAACGTCGTCATCGCCACCAACGGATACTCAGGCCCGGTCAACGGATGGCTGCGCCGACGCTTGATTCCCATTCAAAGCCAGATGATCGCGACCGAGCCCCTGGACCCCGCCGTCGTCGCGCGGCTGTTGCCTGAAAAGCGCATGGTCGGCGATACCTATAAATTGAAGCACTATTACCGGGCGTCGCCCGATGGGACGCGCATCTTGTTTGGCGGGCGCGCCGGCGGGGAGGAAATCAACGACCCCAAACGCAGCGGCATCCACCTTCACCGCCGCTTGACCCGGCTGTTCCCCGAACTGGCGGGCGTCGGCCTCACCCATTCGTGGGCCGGATTCGTCGCCTTCAGTTTCGATTATCTGCCCCATATGGGGGTTCGTGACGGCATCCACTATGCCATGGGCTACTGCGGCAGCGGAGTGATGCTTTCGACCTACTTCGGGCACAAGCTGGGACGGCGCATCCTGGGCGCTCCGGACGCGGGAAGCCCGTTCGAAAACCGCCGTTTCTCGACCCGGCCGTTCTATACTGGCAAGCCGTGGTTTTTGTCGGCCGTCATGGCCTATTATGCCTGGCGCGATTCGCGATACCTGTGAGGGACTGATCCATGGGCAAGGAAACCGTTCAACTGGATCCGATTCTTCTTGAGATCCTCAACCGCAAAGTGGCGGCGGCGGCCGACGAGATGGCGGTCACCTTGCAGCGCACGTCGCGTTCGACCTACGTCAAGGAGGCGGCAGACTACGGCACCGGGATCGCCGATCTAAACGGCAATATTTTTGGCTATCCGGCGCGCAACAGCGTCAACCACATCAACCGTTTTTGCGGGCCTTCCATTCGTGCCATTCCCGATCTGAAGCCGGGCGACGTCATCGTCACCAACGACCCCTATCTGTCGGGCGGCCTGGCAACCCACCTGCCCGATCTGCACATGATCAAGCCCTTTATCCACGCCGGTAAGATCGTTTGTTACGGCTGGTGCTTTATTCACTTTTCCGACATGGGCGGACGGGTGCCGTCCTCGATCTCGCCGTCGAACCACGAGATATTTCAAGAAGGGCTGCGCGTGCCGCCCATGAAACTGGTGCGCAAGGGCGTCTTGAACGAAGATTTCGTCAAAATATTTACCGCCAACTGCCGCACGCCCGACGCCAATATGGGCGACGTTCAGGCCATGTTGGGGGCGCTCCATACCGGGTCCGAGCGCGTCGCCGACATCATCGAGCGTCACGGGGTGGCGACCTTCGTAGCCTGCCAAAAGGCGCTTCAGGATTACACGGCGGAAAAGACGCGCGCCGTCCTGCGCCGCATTCCCGAAGGAACCTACGCGTTCTGGGACTATATGGACGACGATCTGGTGACGCGCATTCCGCTACGCTTTCGCATCGCGATGACAGTCGCCGACGGCAAAATCCACATCGATCTGAGCGGTTCCGATCCCCAGGTCCGGGCGGCCTACAACGTGCCGACCTTAGGCATCGCCCATCCGTGGCTCATGATGCGCCTGATCAGCTTTATTTTGACCAACGACAGCTCAATGGCGCTCAACGCCGGCATCTATCGCCACATATCGGTGACCAACCCGGCGGGCACCATCATGAACGCCGAATTCCCCGACGCCGTCGGTATCCGCCACGCCGCCGCCCGGCGTCTGTCGGACGCCATGACCGGGGCCATCTTAAAGGCATCGCCCGATATCATGGCGGCGCCCAGTTGCGGCGCCAGCGTGCCCTTCGTCGTTGCCGAACAGAGCCCCGAGGGCGGCAAGCCGGCGGTCCAAGTCATCGAGCCCCTGCGCGGCGGCATGGGCGCGTGGAAGGGCCACGACGGTGCCGACAACCGCGAAAATACCATGAACAATATGAACAACCATCCCGTCGAGACCGTCGAGGCCGACGCCGGCGTCGTCATCCTTTCTTACGACATCCACCCCGATTCAGGCGGTCCCGGCCGGTGGCGGGGCGGCGTCGGGCAACGGATCACCACTGAGGTCCTGCGTGACGGCTGCACCATCTTGGCGCGCGGCATGGAGCGCCTGCGCTTTTCCGCCTGGGGGGTCGCTGGCGGCAAGCCTGGCCGGCCGTTTCGGGCCATCCTGAATGAAGGCCGGACGGACGAGACGGAGCTCAGCAAGATCGATCAGTTGAGCGTCAAGGCGGGGGATACGGTGACCTTCATGATGCCGGGTGCCGGCGGCTTCGGCGATCCGTATCTGCGGGCGCCCGAATCGGTACGAACCGACGTCGAGAGGGGTTTCGTCACGCGCGAGGCTACAGCCGACGACTACGGCGTGGTCATAACCCGGGACGGGCAGGTTGACGATAAGGCGACGAAAAAGTTGCGTTCCGGGCGTGTCCGGGACAATATTCGGGCAGACTTCGATTTTGGGCCCGAACGCGAGGCCTGGGAAGCAGTGTTCGACGACAAGACTATGGAGGTTCTTAACACGGGGCTGTACAGCTTGCCCAAATCGGTACGTCAGGAGAAGCGCCGCTGGATTGTTAGCCAAGCGGTACCCGATCTGCCGGTGGCCGGTACCCGCTCTTTGGCCGAGACCATGGCTGACCCGGACGCTATCCGGGCGCGCCTGGTAAAAGCCATGGCAGAGGTCTTCGGTGACGAACGAGCGGCGAACTAGGTAGGATAAGACGGCGGGAGGATACGGAGCGATTTCACGGGGAAGTCCAACGTAAAATAGTGGCGAAGCGGGCCGGTTTTTCCGTCGGGGCAGCCTGAACGGCGGGTGTCGGTCGCGGTCGCCGGAAGATAATGGGTCGAGGTCCATTTCGGGCATCGGTCGAAAATGGGAAGGAAACGGAAAAATGGCGAAACATAGGTGTCGGATAGGAATTGACGTCGGTGGCACGTTTACCGATTTCGTGCTGGCCAACATGGCGACCGGCGAGCTCACCCGCTACAAGGAGCCAAGCGTTCCGGCGGACCCGTCCAAATCTGTCGAGCGCGGCCTGCCGCCGCTGATGGAACTTGCCGGCGTCGAGCCCGAGAACGTCGAGCTGATCGTTCACGGCACCACGCTTCTGGTCAACGCCATCATTCAGCGCAAAGGGGCCAAGGTGGCCCTGGTGGTTTCCAAAGGGCACCGCGGCATCCTTGAGATCGGGCGGGCGCGCCTGGCCAACTCCTACGACTTCACGGTCCAGAAGGAAGAGCCCCTGGTCAAGCGCAACCTGATCTATGAGACCGAATCGCGCACCATGGCCGACGGCACCATCATCGGCCGTCCGGCGCGGGGCGAGCTCAAGGCCGTTGCCGAGCAGATCAAGGCCCAAGACATCGAGGCGGTCACCATCTTGCTCCTCCATTCCTATGCCCATCCCGAGATGGAACAGCTTGTGGCGGCGGATTTGCGCAAGCGATTGGGAAAAATTCCGGTCACCGAATCAGCCCATATTTGGCCCGAGCGGCGCGAGTTCGAGCGTTCTTTGATTGCCATCATGAACGCCTACGTCAATCCCCTGATGACCGCCTACTTGAATTTGCTGACCAAGCGGGTGGAAGGCCTGAATATCAAGGCACCCATTTACATCACGGCCAACAACGGCGGCACGCTCAGCATCGATACGGCGCGCGACCGCCCCATCGACACCATTCTTTCGGGTCCCGCCTCCGGCGTCGTGGCCGCGACCGAGGCAGCGGCGGTGACCGGGAACAAGCGCCTGATCACGGTCGACATGGGCGGCACCAGTTGCGACATGGCGGTGACCCAGGGCGGCGAGCCCGAATACACCACCCAAACCCACGTCGGTGACTTCCCGCTGGTCCTTCCGGTGGTCAATGTCTCGGCCATCGGCGCCGGTGGCGGCTCCATCGTCTGGGTCGATCCCCAGGGTGTTCTCAAGGTCGGACCGCAAAGCGCCGGCGCCGACCCGGGGCCGGTCTGTTACGACCAGGGCGGTACCCAGCCGACGGTCACCGACTGTTACTTGCTGACCGGATTCATCCACCCCGATCACTTCCTCGGCGGGCGCATGCATCTGGACCGCAAAGGGGCGAACAAGGCATTGGAAGAGATCGCCAAGAAGATCGGTATCAAAGGCCCGGACCGCGCGGTCAAGGCCGCCGAGGCGGCGCTTCAGGTGACGACGGCAATCATGTCGACAGAGCTATACAAAGGCCTGGCGCAGCGCGGCGAGGACCCGCGTGACTTCGCCCTTATGGCTTACGGCGGTGCCGGCCCGACCCAAGGCAACTTGCTGGCCCAGGAGGCGCGGCTGACCCAGATCATCGTGCCGCCGGCGCCCAGCGTGTTTTGTGCCATGGGGGCGATCCTGGCCGACGTCAAGCGCGACTACGTGCGCTCCAACCACCTCAAGTTCGCCGAAGGCAAGCAGGCGATCAAGGACTTGGCCACCATCTTCCGCACCTTGGAGAAGGATGCCAAGGCTTGGATCAAGACCGAGGGTAAACTTCTCGGCAAGGCGGAATTCACGGCGACGGTCGACATGCGTTATGCCGGCCAGGCCTTTGACCTGCAGGTGATCATTGACGACAAACTGCGCAGCAAGCCCACCGTCGAGGGCCTGTCGGAGCTGTTCCATATCGAGCACGAGAAGATCTACGGCTTCCGCGATCTGGAAAGCGGCGTCGAAGTGACCACTGAACGGGTGCAGGTCACGGGTAAAATTCCGCCCATCACCTTGCCCAAACTCAAAAGAAAGAAAGGCACCAAGGCGGCGGAACGGCGCAAGGTCTTCTACGAAGGCAAGTTCCGCAACGTGCCGATCTACCATCGCAACGAGCTCGGCGCCGGCGAGGTCATCAAGGGTCCCGCCATTATCGAACAGTCGGACTGCACCATCGTGATCATTCCCAAGTGGTCGGCGAAGGTCGATGGCATCGGCAACCTGTTGATCACGGCGGACGGCAAGAAGACGAAAAAGAAGAAGTAGGCGGCACGGCGGGGGCGGCCCATGGCGCGGATTGCGATCGGCGGCATTCGCCACGAGACCAACACTTTCGCCCCTGCCAGCCACAAGGCCGATCTTGAAGACTATCTGAAAGGCGGCGCCTATCCGGCGCTGTGCCGCGGGCCGGCGATTTCGGACGCCGTGGCCGGCATGAATCTGTGCGTGTCTGGGTTCATGGACGAAGCCCGCGCACGCGGCCACGAGATAGTGCCGCTGTTGTGGTGTCACGCCACACCCTCGGCCCACACCACGGAACGCGCCTTCGAGACCATCGCGGGTTGGCTCTTTGACGACTTGGCGTCGGCCGGACCAATTGATGCGTTTTTCCTGGATTTGCACGGGGCCATGGTGACCGAACACCTTGAAGACGGCGATGGCGAGTTGTTGCGCCGTGCCCGCGCCGCCGTCGGCCCCCGGGTGCCCGTGGTCTCGGCCATCGACTTCCACGCCATCGTGACGCCGGCGATGATAGAGAACGCCACCGCCATGCACGCCCTGCGCACCTACCCCCACGTCGATCGGGCGGAGACCGGATGGCGCACGGCACGCCATCTGCACGACTTGCTTCAGGGCGGCGATGCACCTTTCAAGGCGTGGCGCAAGATCCCTTTCCTCATCTCCGCACCCTGCCAGTGCACCTTGGCCGAGCCTACGCGCTCCATCATGGCGATCCTTGAGGAGTTGGAAGGCGGCGACGTGGAAGCGCTCAACTTCACGCCGGGCTTTCCCAGTGCCGACGTCCATGACCTTGGCCCGACGGTCTTCGGTTGCGGGCGCGACCGGGCCGCCGTCGAGGCTGCCGTCGCGGCCCTGGCCGAGGAGGTCGAGGGCCGCGAGGCAGAGTTCGCCGGTGCCTGGTACTCGGCCGAAGAAGGGGTGCGCCGGGCCATGCGGACCGGGTCCCAAGCGGCGGGTCCGGTGCTTTTGGCGGATACCCAGGACAACCCGGGCGGCGGCGGTACTTCCGATACCACGGGCCTGCTCAAGGCCCTGGTCGAACAGGAGGCCACGGACGCGGTGCTGGCCATGATGTTCGATGGCGAAGCGGCCCAGCGCGCCCATGAAGCCGGGCAAGGGGCCGAGATTGAACTGGCGCTCGGCGGCCGGTCCGGCATTCCCGGCGATACGCCGTTGCGCGCCCGCTTTACCGTCGAGCGCCTGGGCGACGGCACCTTCGAGGCCCACGGGCCCATGATGGCCGGTATGACCTATCGGCTGGGACCCATGGCGCTTTTGCGCATCGGCGGCGTTGGCGTCGTCGTCTCGGGGACCAAGTCCCAGGCCCTGGATCAGGGCATCTTGCGCCACCTTGGCGTCGATCCGGCGGCGCAAAAGATCGTCGCGTTGAAAAGCTCGGTCCACTTCCGCGCCGACTTCGCCGAAATGGCGAGCGACATCCTGGTCGTCCTGGCGCCGGGCGCCGTCATTGCCGATACCAGCCTCAAGGACTACCGCAAGCTACGCCCTGGCGTCCGCCTGGCTCCCCTGGGGCCAGTATCCGGCGGCGGCTGACGTGGGCGTTCACCCGATCGCCAAAGGATCGATACCCTGCCGTTTTTGCCATGAATAGACGGGCGGTAGGCGCTCGGCGATCGACTCGACGACAATGTCGATCAGGCATGGACCCTTCTCCTTGAAGGCATTGTCGATGGCGGTGTCGAATTCGTCCGGTTTCGTTACGCGCCACGCCTTCATTCCAAAGGCCTCCGCAACTTTCTTGGCGTCGATTGGGTTAAAATCGACCGAGAAGGCCCGGTTGTGCCCATGCACCCGTTGCAGGGCCTTGATCCAGCCGAAGCAACCATTGTTGAAGTGGAGCAGGACCGCCGGCACCCGCAAGCGCACGAGGGATTCCAATTCGCCGGCTGTCATGCCCAGCGAGCCGTCGCCAAAGACCCCGATCGGCCGCTTGTCCGGCGCCGCATACCATGCGCCGACAACCGCCGATACCGCGTAACCGAGACCCCCATAGCCGCGCGGGATGATCAATTGGGATCCAGGATCGCCGAGCTTTAGGAACCGGGTCAGATAGGGCGTCGCCGTCCCGGCGTCGGCAATAACATTGACCGGGCCGGTCAGCCGCTCATTGAGCGATTGAACGACATATTCGGGCCGCAAGGGCACGGACGGATCGTCGAGCGTCGGCTTGACGCTTTCCCAAAAATCCTTGCGATACGCGTTCAGGTGATCGACCCAGGCCGTATCGACGACCGGATCGGCCGGCGCGATTTCGATCAATTGTTCAAAAAGCAGGTGCGCGCCGGTGGCGATGCTCAACGTGGCTTCATAGTTGTTGGCCAACACTTCGGGGTCGATGTCGATGTGGACTATTTTGCGTTCGGGATTGACCTCGGGAAAGGTCCCGCCGATGGTCACCACGGACCCGACCTTGGAACCGGCGTAGATGACGAGGTCCGCCTCCTTGAGGGCGAGGTTGGCGTGTGGGTGATATCCGTTGTCCCCGATAACGCCGATGGCCAAGGGATGATCGTCGACGATGGTGGCCTGGCCCGTCATCGAGTTGACGATCGGCAGTCCATAGCGCTCGGCGAATTCGGTCAGCAGCAAACCGACCTGTGCCCGGTTGACCCCGCCGCCGGCAACGAACAACGGCCGCTGGGCGTTCTGAATCAATTCCACAAGCGCCTCGACCTTGCCGGGCGCCGGGCACATGGGAAAGGATGGGAACGTTTTGCATTCGTCTTCCACATGAAG
>Ga0187827_10006345_pt1:0-12500 | contig 13555 bp, 12 predicted proteins | sample ETNtaG_39_FD_167969 | JGI IMG/M metagenome (GOLD analysis project Ga0187827, IMG submission 167969) | Marine microbial and viral communities from oxygen minimum zone, Eastern Pacific Ocean - ETNP2014_SV_150_PacBio MetaG (Illumina Assembly) | ecosystem: Environmental > Aquatic > Marine >... | reverse complement strand
TTGGAGTAAGACCCCATGTTGATTACATGGTTGATAGGTCAGAAGTGTAAGCGCAGCAATGTGTTCAGCTGACTGATACTAATAGGTCGAGGACTTATTTTATATTATTGCTATGAAGTTTTGAGAGAATAGTGGTTAGTGTGTAGGCACTTTAAAGTTTACGGTGGTAATAGCGAAGGGGTAACACCTGTTCCCATCCCGAACACAGAAGTTAAGTCCTTCAGCGCCGATGGTACTTCACTGGAGACGGTGTGGGAGAGTAGGTCGCCACCGTTTTACTAATTTATGGCTACAGTTTAAAAATTATTATTAATTTAAATATTAAAAGGAAGATTGTTTTTTTTACTGCAGGTTCAGGGCAAAGGATTAATGCCATCAATAAATAATTCATCCATTTACACGGACATTGGTTTACCAAGTCTGTGCTAAACAAGCAAATCGATTCATGAAAATTTATAAATGATTTTAGAATGAATATTTAAATTTTTATGTGCAAAAATACAAAATATTTTTAAAATTATGAAACAATTCAAATTATCAATAAAAAATATGAATATATTAAAAATATTAAGATAATTTTATGTAATTATAACTATTCTTTTAGTATAATCTAAAAATATAGAAAATTATTAAAAATTTGATAGTTTTTGAAAATAAAATAGGGGGATATTATGGAAAAATTGAAAATTATTAAAGAAAAATGTGATAAAATAAATTTCAAGAAATTAATACAGATAAAAAACAAGTATTTTATTGAGTTTCTAACAGATCATGTAAATCTTTTTCATCCTGATTCTATCTTTATTTGTGACAACAGTGAAGCCGATTATGACTACATCAAAGGAAAGGCACTGGAGGACGGAGAAGAAGAGAAGCTTGCTATTAGAGGTCATACCATCCATTTTGACAGTATTCATGACCAAGCCAGGGACAAAAAAAGAACAAAATTTCTTGTGCCTAAGGGCGCTACTTTCGGGAAAGGTCTAAACGTAATTGAAAAAGATGAAGGTTTTAGAGATGTAAAAGAAATTATGTCAGGGATAATGAAGGGAAGAGAGCTTCTTGTAGTATTTTTTACGCTTGGACCGGCCGGTTCTCCTTTTACCATACCGGCAGTCCAGCTTACTGATTCAAGTTATGTGGTTCATTCGGAGACAATACTCTACAGGGATGGTTTTGAAGAATTCAAGAAAAAAAAAGATTATAAGGATTTCTTTCGATTTGTCCATTCAGAAGGTGAACTAGAAAACTCTGTAAGCAAGAATGTGGATAAAAGAAGGGTTTATATAGATACCGCAATAGATACAGTATACTCCATGAACACGCAATACGGAGGGAATACTCTGGGACTTAAGAAACTTGCAATGAGGCTGGGTATAAACAGGGCTTCTCAGGAAGGTTGGCTTACAGAGCATATGTTTATTGCAGGAATACACGGACCATCTGATAGGGTCACCTATTTTGCAGGGGCCTTTCCTTCCATGTGTGGAAAGACTTCTACGGCCATGCTTAAGGGAGAGACTATTGTTGGAGATGATATAGTCTATATAAGAAATATTGACGGAAGAGCTAGGGCAGTCAATGTAGAAGTCGGGTTGTTTGGAATAATACAGGACATTAATCCTGATGACGATCCTATGATATGGAATGTATTGACTGAAGAAAATGAGATAATATTCTCAAATGTACTCAAGACTGAAGATGGTGGAGTACACTGGATAGGAAAGCCTGGAAAGCTGCCGGAAAAAGGGATTAATTATACAGGTGAATGGTGGCCTGGGAAGCAAGATGCAGACGGTAATAAGATACCTGTTTCGCATAAAAATGCTAGATTTACTACAAGCCTCAGAACAATGAAAAATATAGACCCCAAATTTGACGATCCAGCTGGAGTAGAACTGGGAGGAGTCATATATGGTGGGAGGGATTCTGATACTTGGGTACCTGTACTGGAAGCTTATGATTGGGTTCACGGAATAGTCACTATGGGAGCATCTATTGAATCTGAGACTACCGCGGCCACCCTTGGCAAGACTGGAGTGAGAACATTCAACCCCATGTCCAATATGGATTTCCTCTCTATACCAATGGGTGAATATGTAAATATAAATATGGAATTTGGCGAACGGCTTTCACAGGCACCTTCTGTATATTCCGTAAATTATTTCTTGAAAGACAGCCAGGGCCTCCAGTTTCTGAATTCAAAACTTGACAAGTTGGTTTGGTTGAAATGGATGGAATTAAGGGTAAATGGTGAAGCGGATGCCATAGATGTTGGGACAGGATTTATTCCACAATATGATACTCTGGTTATACTTTTTAAAAAATATCTTGGAAAGGGATATACTTCTGAAGATTATGTTAAGCAATTTACATTAAGAGTTCCAGAAAATATTGCCAAAATAGATAGGATTATAGACATATATAAAAATTTCGGACCTGAAGTTCCGGAAAGACTTTTTAAGATCCTAGAAAGCCAGAAAGAAAAACTTCAAAAAATAGGAGATGAAAAGGGAGATTATATCTCACCTCTTGATTTTTAGAAAAACAATCAAGAAAAGGAATAATCTATAGCTTCGGGCTATTTCCTTATAACTTGTACATCACAAGACCGGTACAGGGTTTTGGCCAGAAATAAGTGGACTTCTGGGGCATTAATCCACCTGAATAACAGATCCTTTCAATATTTTGAATTTTGGGCGGATTAAGGAATACCCCAAATTCGGCTTTACCGGAATTTACAGCACTTATTACTTTATCTGCGTTATGATCAAATGTAATATCTTTTATCTTGAAATATTTATCTATTTTTTTCAGGATTTCGTCATGAAGGACAAAAATATCAGGTTTTTCACTAATATATTCAGGATGTGTAGGCCCTAATTTCAGGTAATACGATCTATCTTTTTGATAGAATATAAAACCGGTTATATTTTCTTTTTTAAAAGATTCCAACTTTATCTGAACTTCTATCCCATTATTCACAGATACAGGAGCAGAATCGTAAAATTCTTTTTCAGATGAAAAGAACTCGTTCAGGTTTACATGGTTTTCAAACGAAAGTGCTCTGTGTGTGGGATAGACCTCGAGCCCTTCTTGGCTGCTGTCAACATACAGTGTTAGTACAAAATTTTGAGAGCCTTTCTGTTCCCTGTCATTTTGAGGATTATTTTTGAAATTACTAGATGTCTCATATCTGTGGTGACCGTCAGCGATTAGTATGGATCTGTCTTTCATAAGAGATTTAATTGTTTCAATATTATGCGGATCATAAATCTTCCAAACTTTGAACGATAAATCATTGTTATAGCAAGGCTTAAAATCATAAAAGGGCTGTCCTGATGAGACAGAATCCAATATTTTGTTGATGTCTATATCAACTTTATAAATAGTATATATAAGACCGAAATTGGCACGGCAGCTTTCAAGCAGCTTATATCTGTCTATTTTTGGACCTGTTAAAGTCTTTTCATGACTCAGGACTTTTCCTGAACTAGAAGGTTCGATCCTGGTAAGGCCGATGAATCCGCGAAGTTTTCTAGATATTCCGTTTACAACAAAACCAATCTCAAGAATATAAAAGCACCTACTTTTATCATATATGAGGATTTCTTTGTCCATCCATTGTTTTAGGATTCCGGAAGCATTAGTATATTTGATGTCTCCTTCACCATCCGGGAGTATCAGGGTTACTATGTTACTATGGCTGCAGGTAATGAGCTCTTTTCTTTTTTCTTCATGAATTACATCATAAGGGGGTGACACTACTCTTGCTATGTCACCTATCTTTTCGCTATTATATAAAAGGCCTCTTAAAGGAGAGATATCAACCATAATACTTATCCTTGTCCAAAATAATTGATGAGCTGACTGAGATTATAACAATACCATAATATTATTGCACAACAATATCATCATATAATAAATAAATGCTTGGTGTTATTTGACTTAAAGTGTATTTAGAATAATATATTGTAGGGTTAATCTTGTAGTGGAACAAAGGTAAAATAGAAATAGCAAACAGTTAAAATCTTAATGCCTTACCTCTTTATCCCTATTCCAGATTTATAATTTGAGCGAAAGAGAAAAGAACGATACTTGAAGGTGATATATCCAGTCCTCTTAATACACTTTTAGGTTGTATATCCCATCCAAGTTGTTCCATAGCTAAGGATATATGTTGCAAAGAGTTGTCTAAATTATAAAAACTATGATAAAAAAGGATTAAAACATTTCGCTGCATGTTTCTTTACTGATAAAACAATAAATAATTTTATTGTCATTAAGTTGAAACCAATCCTTAAAAAAGTTATTTATTTGTATTAGAATTATGTATTGTATGAAAACTAGATTTAAATATATTATTATTTTATTTTTTATATTATTCCTTTTAACCTCAGTACTTTTGTCATGCAATTCTGAAGACTTTAGTCTTCCGACTTCAAATAATATTGGTATCGAGGTATCTGAACAGGAAACTGAGAGCGAAGGTCAGCTCAGCGAAGAAACAATGTTCTTGAACATGAAAGCAAAACAGGACAAGAACCCCTTATCAGACATCAATGTGCGAAAAGCAATTATGTATGCAGTTGATAGGGAGCGGATAATTGAAGAGATCTTTGGCGGATATAATTATGTAAGTAACAGTCTTCTTGCCATTGGATCTCCTTTTTGGAGACCATCATGGGGAAAATATTATTATAACCTAGAAAAAGCGTCTGAATACCTAGGAAAGTCAGGGCACGGGGTTGAAAATCCTTTATACCTAACTATAAGTGCAGTAAATAATAGTTATTCAAAAAGAATAATTGAGAATATAATCAAGGAAGACCTACAAAAAATAGGCATAAATCTCTGGATATATAATGAGTCCCCTAAAGAGTTCTATCATAATTATGTGTACAGTGGAAATTTTGATCTGGGGTTATGGTCTCTATATGTTTTTGACAAAGATGATATCTTAAGTTCTTTCTCATCAGATAAAATACCATCCATGGAAACTGAGGAGAACAGAAACTGTGAGAATTTCTACTGGTACTCCAATGATAATGTAGAAAACCTTTTAAAAGGTCTGGATGCTCTTCAGGATAAAGAGATAAAAAAAGAAAAAATTAAAGATATACAGGATATTTTGGCAAAAGATGCAGTAATCCTGCCGCTATACAACAGATTATTTGTATTTGCATATGACATACACCTCAGGAATGTAGAACTGGAAGTCATAGAAGACCAGATATTTTACGAAATAGAGAACTGGACCATGCCCTTAGAAAATATAATACCTGAAGGTGAAAAGAGCGAAATAATCATAGGATATGAATCTGATAATATAGATATATTTAACGGTTTTAAACCATATTCTATTAATGACCTCATTTTTAAAGGTCTATGGAAGAAGAACAATGATGGCTCATATTATCCTGACCTAGCTGAGGCATTTGAGCAATACAAAAATGAGTTGACAGAGATAATAGGCGATGATATCTCTATAACATTAAAAGATAATATTTTCTGGTCTGATGGAAACCCTATAACTTCTGAAGATGTAAAATATACTTTTGAGTATTTCAGGTATTTTATGGAGGAAATGGAATACTACTCCAGCCTGGATGAGGAGTACAATAAAATTGCAGATATCGAAGTTATAGATGAGAAGAGTTTTACTATTATTTTTGACGAACCGGTCGATGATTGGCAAAAGCTTTTTCCCATGGTCTTTAAACAGGGGCATTTTGATAGGGGAGATAATGAAAGTCTACTTTATACACGGATAATCTCAAGCGGTCCCTATAAAATAATAGAATATGATACTTCAGAACAGATGGTACTGGAAGTTAATGAGAATTATTATGGCAAGCGTCCGGAGATAGAAAGGATAATAATAAAGTTTGATATGGATATAAATAATCTTATACACATGTTAAAGGAGAGTGAGATTAATTTTCTAAGTATCCCAGTAGATCCGGAACTGATGAATATTCTTGAAGAAGAGAATGACATGAACCTTATAATCAAAGAGGGCAACCTAGTTGAACATTTGGCGCTTTCCCTGAAGCCTGAAGAAGAGTAGATAGAGTTTGAAAAAAAAACTATATGGCCTGCCGGAGAATATAAACCCGGCTTTTGTAATATTGCTGGGAAGTAAGCTCTACATTATAAAAGACCTTGTCCACAAGAGAAAGGTAAAAGAGATCACATCAAAGGAGGTAAAGATTGATAAGTGAAAGGACAGGGGATGCTGGGACAAATAAATTGAAAAGAGAAAAGATTGCCAGAATAAGGCATGATGAGGCTGTTGAAGGAGCAAAGATACTGGGAACGAAGCTTATATTCCTTGATTTTAATGACCAGTTTCTGCTAGATACAGAAGAGACAGGGCTTGCTATCCTGGATGCTTTGAGAACAATCAAACCTGATTTAATCTTTGCCTTGAACCCAAAAAGATACAACCAGTTCTGACCACAGAGTAGGATTAGGCTTGGCCATGGACATGAGTTTCATAGTATCATCCAATTCTATAAAGACCAATCACCCCAGAGTTGATAAGACTCCTGCACTTTATTTTATGGATGTTCCTGGGGAAGTGAGTTTTAGGCCCACTGAATTTGTCGATATTACGGAGGAGATGGACCTGAAAATCAAAGCATTGTCAAAACATAAAAGCCAATATGAATGGATGGACTCACTTACAGTAGAAAATAGTTTTATTGAAAATATAAAAGCTGTAAACAGATTTAGGGGCTTCCAATGTGGTGTAAGATATGCTGGAGCCTTTGAATCAAAAAATACATTTACTAGGGGTCTGGTAAATAGCCTTCTTCCCCAGTATTTGTAATATTATGAGCATTGATAAGATATTATTGATAAAGATAAAACCCTATGTCTGTTATATAAAAATATAAATTGCCTTAAGAGAGGGTACTAATTATAATTGCACTATTAATATTTACGGCTAAAAAAAGGAGGACATCATTTCAAAAATAACTGGTATTGAAAGATTGGATGATACTATTATAAAACCCACTGGTAAGGGTGATAATTGGCATATGACATGGGCTGAAGATGGTAGCCAATATACCAGCCTCTGTGACGGCAGTGGATGGGATGATTTACCGGGATATACCGGAAAAGAATATAACTCAAGGGTATATATTATAAATGGGGATCCACCAGAACACCGTTTTGAATTCCTTCCGGGTTTTCCGGAATTAGAATCCAAATGGAATACTGTGGAGAATGGACAGAGCATGTTTTCCAGGTATTATGGGTTCGGTATCCTGGCGCTAGACGGTTCCATATTCCATTTTATGAGCACCCCCAAGGTACCTTTCGGCCTTGAGGGTAATGCTTTTATTGGAATAAAGCTTATCTATTCGCAGGATAATGGGCAAACCTGGAAAAACCAGGACGGCTCCTACCCTGTACGATGGGAAGAGTGGGGGAAAAGAGATAGTAAGAAGAATATGTTGTTTTTTTATGAACCGGATGGAGCCTTTTCCCTGTTGACAGTATTGCAGATGGGAAAGAACTACCGGTTCAATAAAGATGGTTATATCTACATCTATGCTCCCAACGGGTATGAAGACAGAAAAATGAACCAGCTTGTGATGTTCAGGGTAAAAAAAGACAGCATACTTAATCGGGCCTACTACGAATACTTTGTCACCTGCAATCCTGACGGCAGCGCTTCCTGGAGCAGTGATATAAATAAGAGAGGAATTGTATGTACTTCCCCTGAAGGATGGGTAAACTGGAAGATAGGACATCCTTATGGAGGACATCCTTATGCCTGGCACCCCAGTGTAGTATATAATGAACCACTTGATACATATATCATGGCTAACTGGGGGATAGGTGTTAAAAGAAGCAGCGGCGATTGGTTTACCAAGCCCAGCTACCTAGGATTCTGGACAGCACCAAAGCCGTGGGGACCATGGACTCAGGTCCATGAGGAGATTGAGTGGATTCCTGGAGGAGACAGAGATGCAAGGGCCTATCAGCCGCAGATATCGCCTAAATGGATTGCAGAAGACGGAAAGTCATTCTGGCTTGTATGGACAGATTTCAGGCTTATAGGCGAAGAAAGACCATACTATGCTTTTAACTGCCAGAAAGTATTAATTAATACGAGATAAATAAAAAAATATTTTATTTAATAATGGCAAAATATAAGATAGATATTAAATATGCTGAAGCCAAGATGAAAAACAGGCAGAGGCTCACTGACATAACTGCCTTGAAGCTTTCGGAAAATATACGGAGTTTATACTTGGTGATGGTGCAAATGTAGCTCCAGACACTACACTTGAAAATCTTGGAGCCGTACTTAAAGCTGCAGAATATTTTGGTCCTGTCCCAAATAATATTTGAGTGGACAAGTTATCTATTCTTAGCTAAACTCTGGTTAAATATTAATGAAGTTTTAATGTGTATCCCTAAAATTGTTTAACATTTTTATTCAAGTATAATATGACTTATAATGTGTCGGAGTGGCGGAATTGGTAGACGCGCAAGGTTGAGGGCCTTGTGAACAATTTTGTTCGTGGGGGTTCAAGTCCCCCTTCCGACACCATAAAAAGTATTTATGTAAACTTCAACTTATTTATTAGCAGTATATCTCTTCTAATGTGGTTCAACTAACTTCCGTGTGGCTACGAGGTTATTATTTATTCCACGCATTGTATATTCAATAGCAGCTGCAGGATAACCAGTACAGATCCTTTTCCCCTGAGCTTTTAGCCTCCAGCATTATTACTTTTGTATTATCAGAGATAATAACACATGCACATTCAGCCACCTTAATAACACTCTGTCCCACTAGAGCTTGTTCATTAAACCTTTAGAGTCAAATAATGTATTGCGAAATTTCTCTACTATTAATTGATCTTTGGAAAAATAAGCTCCATTTTTTATAAATTCTTTTATTGTTTTAACATACATTTCTTCATGTAAGATTACTGTCTGTTCACCAGAGCAGATTATTCCATTATCAAAAATTCTACCAGCTATTATTTTAGGTACTGCTTCTTTATAATTATATTCTTTGTCTATGATACATTAAACATTTCCAACTTCTACACCGTATGCTGGTTTCCCAGAAGAATAAGCTGCTTTAACCATATTTATACCACCAGTGGCAACTATTACATCACATATCTCATTAGCATATCTGTTAATTCAATCGTAGGTTCTCTTATCATTTGTATCAAATTATTGGGAGCACCTAATTTTTTAAATTCAGAATTAATAAGCTCTGCAGCATAAGAACAACATCTTTTAGCTCTTGGATGTGGTGAAATTATTATCCCGTTTCGGCATTTTAATGACATCATAGACTTACCTATAACAGTAGGAATAGGATTACTCAAGGAGTAACGGCTGTAACTATTTATTTTGGTTTAGCAATTTCAATAATTCCCTTATTCTTGATGTAACGTAAAACACCAACACTCTTTTTATTCTTTAAATGGTTCTAAATTATTAAATATTTGCCTTGATTTTTTTTATCTTATCTTCTTAAACACCCATCTGTGTTTCATTAACTGCCATTTGTACAAGTCTTTCAGCATTATTATAAATAATTTTACCTATCGCTTTTACTATTTTATCAACTTCAATTTGATTATATTCTTCAAACTTTTTCTGAGCTTGCCTAGCCTTTTTTAATAAATCATTAATATAGATATTCATTTTTATATACTCCAAAACATTTATGATATTTTTTGCAATACATTCCCACTGGTATCAATGCCAACAATAACTTTAAAATCTTCTACATATAATAATCTTACCGCTTCAGTTCCAAGATCTTCATATGCCACAATTTCAGCCTTTTTAATAGATTTTGAATATAATGCAGCAGCTCCACCATAAGTTAATAGATAAACTGCTTTGTATTTTTTACATAAGTCAGAAACGTAATTTTCCCTGGTTCCCTTTCCTATCATGATTTTCATTCCTCTTTCTAGAAGTGGTGCTATATATGGGTCCATCCTATTGCTTGTTGTGGCTCCAATGGACCCTATTGCCATTCCTGGTCTTGGCGGACAGGGTCCTGTGTAGAAAATTGCACAGTTATCTATATCGATAGGAAGTTCTTTGCTACATTTTATAGTTTCAATAAATCGCTTATGCGCAGCATCTCTTGCTGTATAAATATTCCCATATAATTCATATTCTTCACCTATCTTCATTTTACACAACTCACCAATGCTAACAGGTAGTTTAATTTTCATAGCTTTTTCCTTTCTAAATAATTACACTATCATGCCTGTTTGAATGACACTGTAAATTTACTGCAACCGGAAAACCAGCAATGTGTGTAGCAAATTCTTCTATAAAAACATCCAGAGCTGTTGTTTTTCCACCTAGCCCTAAAGGACCTATGCCTAAATCATTTACTTCAGATAATATTCTCTCTTCTAATTCTGCAATGACTTTATTTTTATTTCTTTGACCAATTTTTCTTAGAAGAGCTTTCTTGGCTAATAAGGCTGATTTCTCAGTAGTCCCTCCAATCCCTATTCCAATTACAAGAGGGGGACATGATTTACCAGCACCTTTCTTTACAGAATCTTTTACAAAGTTGATGAAGCCTTCAATTCCGTCTGCTGGAGTAAGCATCTTTAATTGGTTTTGATTCTCGCTTCCAAAACCTTTTGGGATAACTACAATTTTTACTTTATCCCCTTCTACTATTTCGGTATGTAGAACAGCAGGAGTATTATCTCCAGTATTTATTCTATTAATTGGGTCTTTAATAACAGAAATACGCAAAAATCCACTTAAATATCCCCTCCTAACTCCTTCATTCACAGTTTTCACCAATGGATCACCTTCCCATGAAATTTCTTTTCCTATCTCCATAAATACAACAGTTATCCCGGTATCTTGGCAACAAGGAATCTGCATTTTTTTTGCATACTCGGCATTCTCTATTAGGATTTTAATTATTTTTTTACCAATTGGTGTATCTTCTTTTTCTAGAGCTTTTTTATAACCATTTAATAAATTATAATCTAATTCATAACTAGCCTTCTGACACAACTTACTAATTATAGGCACTAGTTCTTTTGTATTAATTATTCTCACTCCACACCTCCTCTAATGACTAATTTTAAAAATATTAGCTTAATTAGGATTAAATCTAATCGTTCACTAAATATTTGATTATTAATGTGGGATAATAAATCAGGTTTTCTGTATTAATTCTATATTTATATTATTGGGTGCTTTCAGGTAAACTACACAGCAGTCTTTGTTTAGGAGGGCACTAATTGATACTGGCTCAAATACAAATTTTGTATTTTTATTCAATAATTTTTTATACATATTCAATAAATCAGAAACCATAAAACAAATATGTGAACTACCCACATCTTTTTACTTGTATCTAAGATTTTTCCCTTTGGTTGAACATATTCTATTCTATTACCAGGCCACAATTTTATCGATACAAGGGGCAGGCTTCCTGCTCACTTGTTTTCTAGTTATTGTTCAAGTATATCAGTAAACTATTAGATAAAGTATAATCTTTTATATGAGAGAAGCATATCTTTACTCAAGACTAAAAAATAACAAGGTTAGATGCGACCTATGTAACCACAGATGTGTAATAGAGAAGGGTGATCGTGGGAAATGCTGTGTGAGAGAAAATAATGGGGGTGTGCTTCACAGCTTAGTATATAAAAAACTGATATCTGAAAACGCAGACCCAATTGAAAAAAAGCCTCTGTTTCATTTCCAGCCAGGGTCATATTCACTTTCAATAGCTACGGCAGGTTGTAACTTTAAATGCTTTTTTTGTCAGAATTACCAGATATCCCAGATGCCTTGTGATATCGGGGTTATAGAAGGACGGGATATATCGCCGGAATTAATAGTAAAACATGCCGAGGAATTTGATTGCAAGAGCATATCATACACTTATACAGAACCTACAATCTATTTTGAGTATGCTTTAGACATAGCAAGGATAGCAAGTGATAAGGGTTTGAAAAATATATTTGTCACCAATGGGTTTATGACCACGGAGTGTCTTGAGATGATCAGTCCATATCTAGATGCTGCCAATGTTGATTTAAAAAGTTTTTCTGAAGATACTTATAAAGAGAAGATAGGCGGAAGACTAAAGCCTGTGCTTGATAATATCAAAGAAATGTTTGACAGAAAGGTGTGGATTGAAGTAACTACTCTGATTATTCCCGGTTTTAATGATTCTGCTAATGAACTTATCAGTATAGCTAATTTTTTGGCTGATATCAATAAAAACATACCCTGGCATTTAAGCTCCTATCACCCTCAATACAAATCGGATATTCCAGTAACTCCGATAAACTCTATTGAAAATGCTGTCCAGATAGGTAAGAGTGCGGGATTAAGGTTTGTCTATGGGGGAAATATTTATTCAGGTGGATATGAAGACACTTTTTGTCCTAGGTGCAAGGAAAGGCTCATAAGAAGACAAGGGTTCAGTATTCTTGAAAGCAATATAAAAGATG
>Ga0187827_10006342_pt1 | contig 13557 bp, 13 predicted proteins | sample ETNtaG_39_FD_167969 | JGI IMG/M metagenome (GOLD analysis project Ga0187827, IMG submission 167969) | Marine microbial and viral communities from oxygen minimum zone, Eastern Pacific Ocean - ETNP2014_SV_150_PacBio MetaG (Illumina Assembly) | ecosystem: Environmental > Aquatic > Marine > Hypoxic... | reverse complement strand
CGGGAAGGTACCTGCCCTGCTTTGCCGGGTTGTTGTCGACCACGTAGGCCATCAGGTCCGCACTCATTCCCGCAAAGTTCAACAGCGTGTTGCCCTTGGCTGCGGCTCCATAGCCCGCCACGCTCTTACCCTGGGCCCTGGCATTGACCAGAAACTCCACCAGGTCGTCCCTGATGCGATCTGCACGCTCCTGGAAGCCCGAATAGAACGATGGCGACGTAACACCCAGTGACGCCTCGCGATCCCTGAGGTGACGAACGGAGTCGGTAGTGTCATATCGTGTGCTTTCGGTTCGTTGGGCGAGCACACGGAGGCTTCCCCCGTGGGTCGACAACCGCTCCACGTCGAACACCTTCAGGCCGGCAGTCTCAAGGACAGCCTCCGCTGAGGCGAGCGAGAGGTAGGAGAAATGTTCGTGGTAGATGGTGTCAAAGAGGGCATCCTGAACAAGTTCGACCAGGTACTGGAACTCGAACGAGGCCACACCGTCATCGGCCAGAAGATTCTTGCATCCGGTAGCAAAACCGACGATGTCGGGGACGTGTGCAATGACATTGTTGGCTACCAGAAGGTCGGCTACGAGGCCATCGGTAACCAGCCCGTCAGCAACCTTCTCATCAAGGAAGACCTCCAGAACCTCGAGGCCGAGATCGCGTGCAGCCGCGGCCGTGCTTGCCGTCGGTTCGATACCTGTGCACTTCATCCCACGCATGTGGAAGAAATCGAGGAGCGTCCCGTCATTGGACGCCACCTCAACCACTCGGCTCAGTTGGTCCAGTCCGAACCTGCCTATCACCTCGTCGGCGAAAGCTAGGCAGTGCTCCACCCATGTGGACGAGTAACCGCTGAAGTAGGCGTAGTCGGAACTGAAGAGCAGGGTGGCGTCGGCGAAGTCCTCAGTCTGGACGAGCCAGCACGACTCACAGACAAGAACCCGGAGTGGGAAGCATGTCTCTGGTGACCGCAGGTTCTCGTCTGTCAGGTAGGAGTTGGAAGGCGGGGCGCTCCCGAGGTCCACGAGAACCAGGTTCACCGGTTCGCCACAGTGGCGACATTTCATTCGTCGACTCCCGGTAACTTGTGGTCAGGCGCTTGAATTCGGCTGACGCTGGTGGCAGGTGGAAACTCGCATCTGGCAGCGTATGTCCTGATTCCGATAGTAAGTCCTCAGTGTCGGGCGGCGGTGGTCCACGGCGGTTCGTTCGTGGGCCTACTCTCGACCGTGTGAACCCACTCCCGTTGGCCCACAGGGTCGCGCACCGACTGGCCCGCACCGGCCTTCGGGGTTCTTCGTGGTACTGGCGGCTGGCGAGGCTTTGTCAGAGGCCGCCGGATGTGGGCGTGGTTCACCTTCCCGACGGTACGCCGCTCATGTACGACCCATCGGACTGGACCTGTCGAACGGCGTATGAGGGCACCTACGAACGCGAGATCATGGGGTTGCTCGACGACCTTCTCGACAAAGGCGATGTAGTGGTCGACGTCGGAGCGAACGTGGGGATCATCAGCGCTCATGCATCTGGCCTGGTGGGGCCGACCGGTCGTGTGATAGCGGTCGAGCCCTCGCCACTGTGTCTCAGTGACCTCCGTGCGGTGACAGATCGCCTCGGGAACGTCACCGTGGTAGAGGCAGCGCTGGGTGACGAGACCGGAACGGTGGACCTGACTGGTTGGGACAACCCCGGTCATCGCGGTCTTGGCTCTGCGGTGCCGGGTCACCACGCCGGCCTTGCCGAAAACTGGTTTGAAGGTGAGACGCGCAAGGTCCCTCAACTCCGTCTCGATTGCCTCTTGGCCGAACAGTTGGGCAATGAAGCTTCGATCGGCCTCCTCAAGGTTGATGTGGAGGGCTACGAACCAGTTGTGCTGAGGGGCGCACCGGGCCTCTTCAGGGACCTGCGGGTCCGGTCAGCGATCCTCGAGGTGACAACGACTCTGCCGGTCGACTGGGTGGGGGACCTTCTCCGAGAGGTCGAACAGGACTACGACGCGTTCGTGATCGGGGAGTCAGGTCGCATCAGACGTCGACTCAACCTGGAACCGGTAGACGCAATATCAGCCGTGGAACGCTCGACCCAGTGGAACCTGCTCCTGTGCCGCCGGTAGGCGTCGGGCCCCTCCGACGGCTTACCAGCGGTACGGGATGCCGGGGTCGTCCTCTGGTCGCAATTCGGCGTCGTCGGGATCGTGGGGTCGGTCGGCACAGTTAGCAATCAGGGCGGGCCGGTCGCTTAGGCAGGTAAACCCGTACCAGAGGCCCCTGGGAATGCGGAGCCTGTTGTAGTCGTCGGGTCGCCCGAGTTTGACGACCTGTATCTCGCCGAGCGTCGGTGAGGACTCCCGATCGTCGTAGACTACGAAGCGGACGTGGCCAATCGGAACAGCGAGGTGCTGTGTCTGTTCCCTGTGCCGCTTCCAGGCCTTGACCGCTCCCGGGGCCATCTCGGAGAAGTAACACTCGCCGAAGATGGTGAACTCAGGCGCGTCGCGGCGCATGTGGTGGAGAACGGCACCCCGCTCGTCGGTAATCTGACGAAGAGCGGTCACCAGTACGCCGTCGATCGACGCCTCGGTGGTCACCCGCTGCTCCAGGCCACTCCGGCGGCACGGGCCATATTCGTGTACTGCTCGATCTGTCCGACGGTGAAGTCGTGTAGGTCCACCCCACCGTCCTGCCAGGCCCGGTACCAGTCGATCGTCAGCGCGACCGTGGAGGGGAACTGCATGACCGCATGCCAGTTGAGTCGCCGTAGCGCCTTGTCGCATGACAACCTCAGGAGCGTCGCCTCCTGACCGGCGTCTGCCTCTTCGCCGGTGACCTGCCAGCCCGAACCGGGCCATCGTTCGGCCATTGCCTCGAGCAGGTCGGCGACCGTCATATCCTGTTGGGCACCCGGTCCGAAGTTGAATGCCTCACCGTCCAGATCACCGCTGTCGCCCCACATCCGGGCTCCCAGCCAGAGGTAGCCGCTGAGTGGCTCTAGGACGTGCTGCCACGGCCTGGTGGATCCCGGCCGGCGGACGTCGACCGTCTCCTCCGCGGACCAGGCCCGGATGCAGTCGGGAACGATCCGGTTGGCGGCCCAGTCGCCACCTCCGATCACATTTCCGGCGCGGGCGGTCACGGTGCGGGTCGGGGAATCCCGCAGGAAGGAGTGGTGGTACGAGTGGGCTACCAATTCAGCGCAACTCTTCGAGCCGCTGTAGGGGTCATGGCCACCAAGGTGGTCGGTCTCCCGGTAGCCCCACTCCCATTCCTCGTTCCGGTAGGCCTTGTCACTGGTCACGAGCACGGCAACCTCGATCCAGGGCCGTTCGCGGATGCATTCGAGCAGGTTGACCATGCCCATCGTGTTGGTCTCGAAGGTTCCCACGGGGTCGAGGTGTGACTGGAGAACCAGGGCCTGAGCCGCAAGGTGGAAGATCATGTCCGGCCGGACCTCGTCGAGCACCTCGGCCAGACGACCTCGGTCGCGTACGTCGCCCAGGCGGTGGTCGACTCGCGTCTCGAGCCCGAGGAGCTCGAACACCGATGGGGAGGCGGACACCTCGTCCGAATAGCCCGTCACATTTGCTCCAAGATGGTGCAGCCAGAGGGCAAGCCACGAGCCCTTGAATCCGGTGTGACCCGTTACAAGAACCCGCTTTCCGCTATAGAGATCTGCGAATGGGCTCGTCATGGATCTCTCGTCCTGTCGACAGGAATGTGACTGTGAACAATGTCTTCCATCACCAACTCCAGTTCGGCGGTCAGGTTGTCGACTCCTGACCCTGCGAGCGTACGTATCTTGGTGGTGTCGAGATGGAACGTGGGTTGGGCAATCAACTCACCTGAGTGTTCTACCCGGACCGGTGTGCCATCGTAACGCTCAGCAATCCCGGCCACCTGTCGGGCAAGGTCGGCCATGGTGGTCGTTGATCCACCGCCCATGTTGAAGGTCTCTACCCGGCCCTCCACGGCCGTTCGGTTCAGCAGTATCGCCAGGTCGTGGTGCAGCAGTGTTCTGGTCAGAATGTTGCGGGGCGTGGATGGGGGAGACCTGAGCAGGATCACTTTGTTCCGTCTGGCCATATCAACCAGTTCGTGGGCAAACGAGACCTTTGACCGGGATTGGTAGAACGGGTCTGGTCCTACGAGGTTCGCCATACGCAGAACCGAGACATCAAGCCCCAACTCCTGTGCTAAGTCAGTCAGGACGGACTCATTTCTGAGATGAGCGGTGGCGTATGGGTTCGTCGGGGCCGTGGGTGTCGACTCGGTCAGGAGGCCTTCGGCTGGGGTGCCATAGACCCACATCGTGGAGGAATAGACAACCGAGGTTGTTCCCGTTCTGGCCAGGCGCTTGAGCAGGTGTCCGATCCAGTGAGACCCGGTTCCGCCCGAGCCGTCCACCCATGGGCAGATGATGGCTGTCGCAGACGGAGCCAAGGGTGTGGAATTGGTCAGGTCGGTGACGTCAATTCGGGTGCGGGCAATGGAGGGTGATTCAAAGACGGGATGGGTGGACCGACTGGCGGCGGTGACGGGGTGGCCTCGATCCAGTAGGAAGTTGCACAGGGCGGCCCCGACGTGGCCGGTTCCGCCGATGACCAGGATCGGAAGCCGTTGGTCGGGCTCGTCGTGCGAGGTCGGGGAAGCTTCCGGTCCGCTCATCGACGCTTACGTTAGCAACCACCTGTGTTCGGCCGGGGAGTACAAGAGTGCATCTCCTGCTCGGGGGTAGCCTGAGCCGTGATGCCGTCCGGATCGAATCAAGGATGAGTGGCCGTGGACGTTGATTCGCCACTGTTTTCGATCGTTGTGCCAACGTTCAACCGGGAGGACCACATAGGCCGCTGCCTGGGCTCGATTGTCCATCAGTCGTTCCACAACCATGAGGTGGTCATCGTCGACAACGCATCCATAGATGGGACGGTAGAGGTCGCACTTGACTTCGGCGGGCGACTAGACATCACTGTGTTGGTCAACGACTCGAACCGTGAGCGATCCTATTCACGCAATCGTGGGGCTGAGTACGCCCGCGGCCGTTTCGTCGTGTTCCTGGATTCGGACGATGAGTTGAGGCCCGATTCCCTCGAACTTGCAGCCGCGTTCGTCGAAACTGATCCCCGACACCGGTTCTTCTTCCAACTATTGACCATTGTGGACGAGGTGGGGGCAACGGTGTACGAACCAGTTGTCCGCAAGAGCCATACGATGCGGCGCACCCTGGCTGAGGGTAACCCTCTCTCTTGTTCGGGGGTGTTCGTGGAGAGGTCACTGTTCCTCACTCACCGGTTCAACGAGGCGCCAGAACTGGTGGGCAGTGAGGACTGGCACTGCTGGATCAGGATCGCCGCTGAACACGAACCGGTTGTCTGCCCTGGTGGTGGGGCGCTGCTCCTAGACCATTCGTCTCGGACGATCTCGTCGGACCTGTGGCAGGACGCCGAGAAGCGGTTCAACTATCTCACTGCTGACCTGCTTGCCAACCCGGCCACACACGTGTACCTGGCTCCGCACACGGGCCTGTTCCACGGTACTCAGGCTCACTACGTGGCTGTGAAGGCTGCGAAGCAATCAGCGTCGTGTATTTCGTTGATACGATTCGCGAGGGCGATTCACCATCGTCCCAGTCTCCTACTAACACGCCGGACGACGCACCTATTGAAGTTGTGGTTCAGAGGAGTTGGTCGTGCCATCGGTAATATTTGGGATGACAGGAATGCTGTAGCATCTCCTTCACGCTGAGTGGGCCATTCTAAGAATAGTAAGGCGTCTAGAGTTGTTGCCTTCGTTATTGCGCCGGCGCACCACACGCTGATTGCAGAAGGGCCGAGTTCTGCGAACCACCTGCCGGAAGGCGTGCTTATGCTCCCGGCCCAGTCTGGCCGTATGCTAATAGTGCAGATCTTGTGTTCTCCGGCGGCTAGTGATAGTCCATCGCTGAGCTCACGTGGACTTGAATCCATGCTTCTTCCAGCCTCACCAGGTCTTCCAGGGTGCTGCCCCGGATGCCCAGAGATCCTCCAGCAGGTCTCGTTCACGAATAGTGTCCATCGGCTGCCAGAACCCGTTGTGCTCGTAGGCCCTCAACTGGTCGGCAGCGGCGAGCCTGGTAAGTGGAATGTCCTCCCACCTGGTGTCGTCGCCGTCAATCAGATTGAGGCAGTCCGAGTTCAGGACGAAGAAGCCACCGTTGATTAGTCCCTGATCTCCCGTGGGCTTCTCCACGAATCCTGTCACTGAATGTCCGGACAACTCCAGAGCTCCGAACCGCCCTGGAGGTTTTACAGCGGTCACTGTGGCCAGACGCCCATGCTCTCTGTGGAACGTAATGGCCGCCGAGATGTCTATGTCGGAAAGGCCGTCGCCGTATGTCATGCAGAACTCGTCTTCGTCCCTGACATGGTCGGCTATCCGCTTCAGGCGCCCACCCGTGAGTGTGCCGTCGCCGGTGTCAACCAGCGTGACTCTCCAAGGCTCGGTCCGCTCCTTGCGTACGTGAATAGTGTTGTGTTCGAGGTCGAAGGTGATGTCGGACATGTGGAGCGAGTAGTTGGCGAAATACTCCTTGATCACATAACCGCGGTACCCACAGCACACGATGAAATCGTTCACCTCATGTGTCGCGTACATCTTCATGATGTGCCACAGCATCGGCCGGCCACCAATCTCGACCATGGGCTTTGGTTTTGCACGGGTCTCTTCTGAGAGGCGGGTGCCGTACCCGCCGGCCAGGATCACGGCCTTCACTGCTGTTCACGCTCCATACGAGTGGTTACCGTAACCGAAGACGAGCTGTCGGTAGTGGTGTGCGGACGAGATGATCTGTGGTAGCCCATTCTCGCAGCATGGGTCCGTTGAGTCGTTACATTTGACGCCTGTGGAACCTGTCGCTGCTGTTGAGTATCCAAACCTAGGTGACGGTCAGGCACCGGCAATGCCAACGGCTCCACGGGTGTCCGATCGGGCTTCTGGCAACGAACTGATTGGGGTGATCCGATGAGTGGCGAGAACTTCTTCCATGACTACTTCGGAAAGGTCGCCGAGAGGTTTAATGACATCGACCTAGAGTCGCTGGAACAGGCCTCTACGATGGTTCGACGGGCCCAAGGCGCCGGGAACAAGCTCATCCTGGTCGGCAACGGTGGAAGCGCCGCGATGGCGAGCCATGTGGCGGTCGACCTGACCAAGGCCGCGGGCATCCGGGCCATCAACTTCAACGAAGCTGACCTGCTGACCTGCTTCGCCAATGACTACGGTTACGAACACTGGGTCGCCAAGGCGCTCGAGTTCTACGCGGACCCGGGTGACCTGGCTGTTCTCATCAGCAGCAGCGGCGCGTCACAGAACATTGTCAACGGTGCCGAACAGGCCAGAACCATGGGCCTCACCGTGATCAGTCTCTCCGGCTTCTCCCCGGAGAACCCGTTGCGCCAACTTGGTGATCTCAACCTCTTCGCAGCGAGCGACTCCTACAACATTGTCGAGATGACACACCATGTCTGGTTGCTAGCTATCGTCGACTACCTGATCGAAACGAATGTCTGAATGGTCATCTCAGAGGTGAACGGAGTGCGGGCCCTCCTGCTGGCAGCCGGGACTGGGAGTCGCCTTCGCCCGCTGACCGATGACTGGCCCAAGCCACTCATGCCCATTAGGAGTCGCCCGCTTCTTGAATACTGGCTGGAGACCCTCAGGTCCATCGGGATTCAGGATGTCCTGGTAAACGTGTACCACCACGCCGAGCAGATGGTGAGGTTCCTTGATCGCCCCTGTTATCGGCGCTGGGTCAGCACCGCCTACGAGACTCGACCGCTCGGAACCGCCGCCACGCTCCTGGCAAACAGGGAGTTTTTTGGAGACGGGACGACGCTGTTGGTGCATGCGGACAACTGGTGCCGGTGCGACCTTGGAGCATTTCTAGCTTTTCATCGACAGCGGCGTCCGGCAGGTTGTCCTGTAACGATGATGACCTTCGACACGCCTACCCCGGAGACCTGTGGAATCGTAGAGACGGATTCCGTGGGTGTCGTGACCGGATTCCACGAGAAGGTCGTCGATCCACCCGGGAACCGCGCCAATGGAGCCGTCTACTTGTTGGAGCCCGAGTTGATTGACTGGTTGGCGGATCATCCAGCGGTCTGGGACTTCAGTACAGGAGTGCTACCGAACTTCGTAGGGAGGATCGCCACCTGGCACAACTCCGGCATACACCGAGATATCGGGACTCCCGACATGCTGGCGCTCGCCCAAAAGGACATGTTGCCTGACATGCCCCGGGTCGAAGATGACGACTGGAGCGAATGGTTCCGGGATCATCCCATCCATCAACAGGTTGCAGATCTAACGGCAACCTGTGAGCCGACACGATGAGCGGAGGCTTTCTCGTCATTGGCAGCAATTCGTTTTCGGGCGCCCACTTTGTTGGCCACCTGATCGAACATGGCCACGAGGTACTTGGCGTGAGCCGATCAAGAGAGCCGAACGACGTCTTCCTCCCCTATAGGTGGTTGCCGGACTGGAAGGAGTACTTCGGGTTCGAGCAGATCGACCTCAACCACGATCTGGACCGCCTGATGGATCTGGTTCACTCACATAGGCCGTCACATGTGGTCAACTTCGCGGCGCAGGGCATGGTCGCTCAGAGTTGGGATGCCCCAGAGCACTGGTACCAGACCAACGTCGTTGCCCAGGTGCGTCTGCACGACCAGTTGAGGAAACTGGATTTTCTGGAGAAGTACGTACATGTGTCCACACCTGAGGTCTACGGAGGTACCAGTGGGGCGGTGGTCGAGAACTTCGAGTTCGCTCCGAGCACGCCCTATGCCGTCTCACGTGCCGCCTGTGATCTGCACCTAATGACCTTCTATAAGGCCTACGGGTTTCCGGTGGTGTTCACAAGGGCGGCAAACGTCTACGGCCCTGGCCAGCAGGTCTATCGGATCATTCCCAGGACAATGCTCTTTGCCATGACGGGTAGGAAACTGCAGTTACACGGCGGGGGACACTCGATCCGATCATTCATCCACATTGATGATGTGGCCGATGCAACACGGAGGATCGCCATAGACGGAAAACCAGGATCCGCCTACCACGTCTCGACTACGTCGACGGTGTCGATCCGTGAGTTGGTTGACCAGATCTGTCAGATGACCGGGGTACCATTCGACGAACTGGTAGAGGTGACGCCTGATCGCCTGGGTAAGGACGAGGCCTACCTGTTGGACACGAGAAGGCTGCGAGACGACCTAGGCTGGAGCGATCGTATCGACCTGCAACAAGGGATGACGGAGACCCTCCGCTGGCTTGAAGAGAACCTCTCTCTGCTTGAACGGCTCCCTTACGACTACCAACACAGGCAGTGATGAGGCTTCTCGTAACGGGCGGCTGCGGCTATATCGGCACCGTGCTCACAGGACAACTCCTGGAGGACGGTCACCACGTGACCGTGGTGGACACGCAGTGGTTCGGCAACCATCTCGGAGAACACCCAAACCTGATTGTTCTCAAGCAGGACGTTCGGGATGCCAAAGCCACTCCACTTGACGGCGTCGAAGCGATCCTCCACCTGGCCAACATCGCCAACGATCCGGCTGTGGAATTAAACCCGGAACTCTCATGGGAGGTCAACGTGTTGGCCGGTCAGCAGTTGGCCGACCTCGCGGTTCGAGCCGGAGTAAGGCAGTTCATCTACGCCAGTTCCGGCAGCGTCTACGGAGTAAAGCAAGAGGGTGAGGTCACTGAAGACCTAGCCCTTGAACCGATCTCAGTCTACAACAAGACCAAGATGGTCGCCGAGCGTGTCCTGTTGAGTTATGGGGACCAGATGACCGTCCACTGCATCCGCCCGGCCACCGTGTGCGGCCTCTCACCTCGTATGCGGCTCGACGTCACCGTGAACATGTTGACCTACCAGGCCCTGACGGACGGTCGAATGACGGTCTTTGGTGGACGACAGACACGACCGAACATCCACATCGGCGACATGGTCGACGTGTACCGACATTTTCTGGCCCGCTCCGATCTGCCGGCGGGCTGCTACAACGCCGGATTCGAGAACCTGTCTATCTTGGAGGTTGCTGAACTCGTCCAGGAGGAAGTCCCCGCTGAGATAGTGGTCACCGAGTCTGTCGATCCCCGGTCTTATCGCCAGAACTCAGACAAGTTGTTGGCCACCGGATTTGTGCCTGGAAGAGCAGTGCGCAACGCAATTGACGATCTCGTTGCGGCTGAACGCGAAGGTCGCCTTAACCAGGACGAGACCAACTACACGGTACGGAGGATGAAGCAGTTGGGACTCGCCGAACAGGGTCGATCGGAGGCGGCTCGGTGACCGTAATGGCGTCGTGAACTCCGACGCTCTCAAGGCTGTATCCCGACGCCTCCGACGTCGGATCCTGGAAACATCTCACGTGGCCGGGATCCCCCATCTGGGCTCGTGCCTGTCATGCATAGACCTTCTGGTCTATCTGTACTGGAACATCCTCGACATTGGCGCTGCCCGACCCGACGCCCCTGATCGTGACCGGTTCGTCCTCAGCAAAGGGCATGCGGCGCCCGCTTTGTTCCAGGTCCTTGCCGAACGGGGCTTCTACCCGAAGGAGCGCCTCGCGTCGTTTGGCGTGAACGGAAGCGTGTTTCACGAACATCCACCCGCACCCGGTTACCTCCCGGGCGTGGAGGCTGCCACCGGTTCGCTGGGCCACGGTATGCCCATGGCACTTGGCATGGCGCTCGCAGCCAGAATGACAGGAATGTTTTACCGCAGCTACGCGTTGATCAGCGACGGTGAGTGCAACGAGGGGGCCATCTGGGAGGCAGCCATGCTCGCCGCTGCTCAGGAGGTCGACAATCTGTGCGTGATCGTCGACTTCAACGGTTGGCAGGCAACGGGACGCAGTCGGGAGGTGATGCAACTCGATCCCATGGAGGACAAATGGAAGGCATTCGGCTGGCATGTGGAAACGATCGATGGTCACGACTTCAGCGCCATGCCTGAAGCGTTCCGGGCGTGCGCCACCACACGCGGAAAACCGAGTGTGGTCATCGCCCACACGGTCAAGGGCAAGGGCGTGTCGTTCATGGAGGACGACAACAACTGGCACTACCGGACACCAGACAACGATGAACTCCGTCTGGCGCTTCAGGAGTTGCAGGATCGCCGATGAGGAACGCCTTCGCTCGTGAGATATCAAACCTGGTGGTTGAGCGCCAGGACCTCGTCCTGCTCACGGGGGACATCGGCAACAAGCTGTTCGATGAATTCAAGGAACTCGCACCTGGGAGGTTCCTGAACTGCGGTGTTGCCGAATCAAACATGATTAGCGTGGCGGCCGGTATGGCGCTGAGCGGACTCAGGCCCGTCGTGTACACCATCGCGCCGTTCACGACTGTTCGAGTACTGGAGCAGTTACGGGTGGGCGTTTGCTACCACGAGGCCCCGGTTGTGATCGTGGGAACCGGGTCGGGGCTCTCGTATGCCGAACTCGGTCCGACCCACCACTCCCTCGAGGACATAGCGATCACCCGTTGCCTTCCCGGACTGAACGTGCTGGCTCCAGCCGACAGCCATGAACTCGTAGCCTTCTTGCGTGAGGCGCTGGAGAGCCCTAATCCCACCTACATGCGCATCGGGAAGAAGGGAGAGCCGGCACTCCATCCTGTGGGTGCCAGCCTCAGGATCGGAACTGCCCAGATACTGAGAGATGGCGATGAGCTCGCGATCCTATGCATTGGACCGATCACGGCCGAAGCGTTGTCGGCTGCAGAATCGATTGCGACCGATGGTCCGCGTGTCACGGTCATCAGCATGGGCAGCGTGAAGCCGCTCGACATCGACTTCCTGGACGGGTTGGCCAAACGATGTCGGCGTTGGATCACGCTGGAGGAGCACGGGGCGATTGGCGGACTGGGGAGCACCATTCTGGAATGGCTATCAAATACCCGACATGTCGTGCAGTTGACACGGATGGCCGTTCCAGATTCCTTCATTCATGAGGTTGGTGATCAAGCCTTCGTGCGCTCGGTCCTCGGTTTGGACGCACAATCGATACAGGTCGCCATCAGGGAAGCCCTTGAATGAACCGGACACCCCTTATTGGACTCGACTTCGACAACACGCTGATCAGTTATGACCAGTTGTTTTTTACCTGTGCATTGGAAGACGGCTTGATTCCAGCATCGTTGAGTGCAGACAAGATGGCAGTGCGCGACCATCTGCGGGAGAGCGGTCGTGAGGACGTGTGGACTCGCCTGCAGGGAGAGGTGTACGGGGTGCGGATCATGGAGGCGCCGGTCTTCGCCGGCGCGTTCGAAGCACTGGCGGCGTTGCAACGGGACGGCTTTTCCATGTGCCTTGTGAGCCACAAGACCCGTGTTCCCTATCTCGGCGAAGGCCACGACCTACGTCTGGCTGCCAGCAACTGGTTGGAGGGACACGGCTTCTTTGATGAACAGGGACTGGGGTGGACTCCTGACCAGGTGTTCTTTGAGTCGACCAAGGCCGAGAAGGTGGCGCGTATAGCGTCGCTCGGCTGTACCCACTTCGTCGACGATCTGTCTGAGGTTTTGGAGATGCTCCCGGACACGATCATCAGGGTCCTCTTCTCTCCATCCGGTCGGCCTGACATAGGAGGCGACTGGCTGGTGCTGCGGGAGTGGACCCAGCTGCCGGAACTCCTGCGTTGAAGGTCGGCGAGGTTGAAGTGGGCGTTCGGAGGTTCCTGACAGATAATGGCCTTGCCGATGCCACGCTACGACTCGTCCAGACAGGTCGTAACAATAGGGTCTGGGTCATAGAGAGCTCTCGGGGGCATAGTGTCCTCAAGAAGTACAGACGGTCGGCGGCGGACGTGCGGGACAGGCTCGCAACGGAGTACAGGTTTCTGGAACTGCTGAATGCCAACGGAATTGAGCATGTTCCTGAGCCGATCGCCTACGACGGGGACCTGAACATGGCTCTCTACTCGTTTCTTCTCGGTACACCGATCGGGGAGGTCACCCGGGACCACATCTGCCAGTCAGTCGAGTTCGTTCTACGGGTTGACGGGTTGCGAGCCCACCCTTCTGCGCTGGCCATTCCCGCTGCCTCTGAGGCCTGCTTCAGTATTCGGGATCATCTGGACAGTGTCAGAGTCCGCGCGGAGCAGCTCGTTACCCTGAGCGTCGAATCGCCGCTACACGAAGAAGTTAGAAGACTTGCAAGGTCAGGGCTTCTCCCGGCCTTAGGTCGCATCAATGCGACGGTTATGGCTGGAATCGACCACGATGACCTGGATAGGCCGCTCACCGATGGAGACCGCATCCTGTCACCTTCTGACTTCGGATTTCACAACGCGCTGGAGTCTGAGGGGGTGCTGAAGTTCCTTGATTTCGAGTATGCGGGCTGGGACGACCCGGCCAAGCTCATCTGCGACTTCGTCTGCCAGCCGGACCTCCCGCTTGATCTAGAGCTAGGCCAATTCTTCATGCGGCGATTGTGCATGGCTATTGACTCGGAGAGAGTCGCCGAGCGGGTTGAGTTGTTGCTCCCGCTTCACCGACTCAAGTGGTGCTGTATCCTGCTCAATGGA
>Ga0187827_10006340_pt1 | contig 13561 bp, 8 predicted proteins | sample ETNtaG_39_FD_167969 | JGI IMG/M metagenome (GOLD analysis project Ga0187827, IMG submission 167969) | Marine microbial and viral communities from oxygen minimum zone, Eastern Pacific Ocean - ETNP2014_SV_150_PacBio MetaG (Illumina Assembly) | ecosystem: Environmental > Aquatic > Marine > Hypoxic... | reverse complement strand
ATACGGCGCCTTGCCTGACCGGGGCGGCGCCTATGCTATTCAGCTCAGATATTCCCCCCGCACATCAGGCACATATCGATCAATATACCTCAGAAATGGAGGATAAGCTGGTGGAAGTCGGTCTGTCGGCTCTGTCAAAACGGAACCCGGGACAACTGTCATTTACACAAGGGCATGTCGGCTTTGCGGTAAACAGAAGGCGTCAAATCGGTCCGGTAGACCATGCATTGCCGATGCTCCAAGTGCATGATTCCGCGGGAAAACTACGTGCCGTGTGGGTCAGCTATGCCTGTCATTGCACCACGTTGGCCTCTGAAGATAATTTTATTTGTGGTGATTGGGCAGGATATGCCCAGGAGGCGATAGAAAAGGAGTTCCCCGGCGCCCTATCTTTCGTGACGATCGGCAGTGCGGCCAATGCCAATCCATACCCTCGTGCAGGTCTGGCCTATGCCATGCAACATGGCGAGGATCTCGCCTATGAGGTGTCCCGATTGGTTGATGGGAGTGCTCAGCCGATTCCAGGCCCCCCCGACTGCCTTCTATCCCATATAAATCTGCCCTTCGAGACCTTACCTACGCGGGATGAATGGGCTACGTTGGCTCGTAACAACTCGCCCATAGGACATCACGCACGCAAATGGCTTGAAAGGATGGAAAATGGTCAATCCGTCCCGGAGTACGAAAGATATCCCATCCAAACCTGGTTTTTCGCCGATGATCTGGTGATGGTTTTTCTGGCAAGTGAAGTAGTATCGGACTTTACCTGTCGCTTACGACGTCTCTATGATCCCAACAGACTATGGGTCGGCGCCTATGCCAACGCCTTTCCAGGCTACATCCCTTCCCGCCGTATATGGCGTGAAGGCGGGTATGAAGGCGGTGATGCCACCGTGTATTTTGGTATGCCTAACCGATACGTGGAAGATGTGGAAGACCGAATATTAAAAGAGATTCAGACGATTGTTCCGGCGGAATTTTTGAGAGAATGAAAAAAGGAAGAAGGGGTAAGAAAGTCATTGAACAACATGAATCGGTCTGGTATGGATTGTGACCTTCCAGCCTTCATGACAGGGCATCTGCCTCCTGGCGCCAGGTGCTCCTGCCGATTTTGCGCATCAATATTGGAAACGGGAATCCATCGCCGTTGACGCAGGGCATTGGCTGAAAAGGGGCAGGTGGGCAGGTGAAATTGACCCTTCAAACACTTTTACTTGCCCGCGTACCCACCTGCCCCCATCATCGGAGACGTTTATCCAGGTTCCTGGGTGAAGGCAGGTATCCCTTCCAGACTCAGGCCCTGGGGGATGTCTTTCTTGTAAACCGTCCGTAGAAAATCTTCGACCCCCAGCAAAAACGGCTCAATATATTCCTGTGAGCCGGCTTTTCCCATATGACCGGCACGAAGAATCCGGTTTTCAAATGAGCCCATGGCGGTGGCGATCATAATCCCATGATGCTCTATCAGATAGTCTCTGAATTCTCCCACACTTCGCATGTCTTCATGGATGCGAAAGATGGTGACCGTATATGAAGCGACGTCATCTGCAACGACAGGATGGCAGCCCAATGCACGCAGACCAGTCCGGACAGCGGCCTGGGCCCAGGCATAGCGCGCCCAATGTCCTTTGAGGGTTTCTTTCACCATGATGCGCTTTAAGCTGGCGTGTAAGGAAACGATGAGGCTGGTAGCCTGGGTGGTAGGATAGGGATTTATCGGAGACTGATCGATCAACTGTTTCCACCTGCCCAGATCATAATACCAGCCGCGATGCGCTTTGTTTTTGGAATGGATGATATCCCACGCTCGGTCGCTCACAGAAACAATACCCAGACCGGGGGCAGTCTCCAGAGCTTTATTGGATGAAGTGACGGCTACATCAAGCCCCCACTTATCCACAGGAATATCATATCCGCCCATGGCAGAGACACCATCTACGAAGATAGGCAGATCGAACTCGCGGGCCAGTTCTGCATAGGCCTCTACCGGATTTCGAACCCCTACGCCGGTATCATTTGCGACCACAGCTATACCAGCCACATTGGTGTGATGGTGCAGCGCCTGGCGCATTTTGTCCACATCACCAGGTAATCCCCATTCACCGTCAATCGGGACAACCTCACAATTATACGCGTTGAGTATTTCTATCAGACGCCCCGCAAAGGGACCGTTATTTACTGCGAACACTTTATCCCGTGGTTCGAATAAACTGGCCACGGCCGCGTCCAGAGCACCGGAACCGGGCGCCGTCATAATTATTACATCATTCTCGGTCTGGAAGATCTCCTTGACCATAGATACGGTTTCCAGCCATATGGGATTAAAATCATCGCCATAATGAGGCAGTACCTGCCGGCTCAAGGCTTCGAGTGTTTCTTCCCAGATATCTATCGGTCCGGGCAACAACAACTTTGGACGCGTCATATTTACTCTGTGGTTATTTTGTTTGTAAACAGGTATGTTCACAGCGCGCCATGAGCATACCTTACCCACTCGCCTATGCTTCTTTTATATGAACATCATCGTACTTGGCGATGATCTCATTTACTGCCTTGATAAACCGGTCTATATCTTCATACGAAGCATAAAAATGGATCGACATCCGGAAGAACTGCATTCCGTTGGCGCCGTTAGCAGTGGCTTCAATTTTATACTCTTCCCATAAATAGCGACATACTTTGCCGAGATTGATACCGTCGATGGAAAAACTGACAATGAAGGCTGAGGATTCGATATCCATCGGGATGGTCAGCTTTGAACCTCGAATGCGTTCGAGCGCCTGGGTCTTCAGGTATTTGGCCATACCAAGGCAATAAGGCCGAATTTTTTCTTCCCAACCGATATCCATTTGGAAATCAATAGCCGTGCCCAGAGAGGCGTGGTGGGTCACATCCCGCGTTCCATTCACATCATACCGACTCGCGGATTCCGATTCATGCATATTATGGCCGATGATGACAGGACGGACCTTGTTCTGATACTTCGCATCCATATATAGAAACCCGACGCCTTTGGGCGCCAGCAACCATTTGTGACAACTGCTCGTGTAGAAATCGCATCCGACATCGGAAAGGTTCAGCGGCGTCATACCAACCGCATGGGCCCCGTCAATAATCGCCACACAATCATGATCATGGGCCAGTTCTGTCAGCTCTTTTATCGGTGTCACCAGACCGGTAGTAAAGTAGACATGGCTGAAAACGAGGATGCTTGTCTTTTCATTAATACCCGCCGCATAAGCATCGACAATATCCTGGGGCGAATCAGGCGGAACGGGTAACGAGATATAATTAAGCGTCAGTCCATCTCTTTCCGCTACCCATTCCCAGAGATTTCGTACGGCAGGATACTCCTGGTCACTCAAAAGAACTTCCGTGCCGCGTTCCCATATCAGGCCCTGTCCCGGAATGTTCATGCCCATGGTGGTATTCAGGACCAGGACGATCCGGTCTGCCGTCGTACCCACAAACGCCGCTAATTTTTCTCTTGATTCTTCCACGAGCGGTCCCAGCACATTGCTTTCTTCCATCTGAAGGGGATCCGATTCTAGTTTTCTCAACAGCTCGATGGTTTTTTCTATGGCAGGTTTTGCAGATGGGCCTACCGAGCCGCCCTGTAGGTACGTCACATGATCATGCAGGTAGAATTGTTTTCGGATATCCGTCCAGAAAGCTTTTTCGTCAGTTGAGATAGGATGCATGCTGGTTGTAGACATGAAATAATTAATCCTGGTATGGGGTGAACTACGAGCTCCTCGTGAGGGCCCGCAGGAATCAGTTATGATACTTTGGGGACTGTACTTTGTGTCCCGTACTTAGGGATTTTGATTTAGTTCTGCCTTCTACATAACAAACAAAAACTTTAAATACCCCACCGGGTAATGTCAATAAAATCTTCAGTCACAGACGATTTCTATCTGTAACTCCACCAGTACGGAATAGATCTGAACCTATAATTATCGTTTTCTTTTGTGGGGTTTCAATACGAAAAAATCCTTGTCAAAGCAAGGGAAAATTCTACCTTGAGTAATCTAACCTGGGATCATTTAACGAAAGGTGAAAACGTGAATGAAATCGGTTTGAATAAATCAGAACTGGATACGCCTGTTCTGTGGGTGGATCTGGACAAGTTAGAGCGCAATATTGAAGTATTGGGTGCCTATTTTCGTGAGGCTGGCGTTTCCTGGCGGCCTCATACGAAAGGCGTGAAGGTGCCTGCCATCGCGCATAAAGCCATGGTTGAGGGGGCACTTGGGGTGACCTGCGCCAAACTGGGTGAGGCCGAGATCATGGCGGCGGCCGGGATTACGGATATACTGATCGCCAATCAGGTGGTCGGGCCCCGGAAATACCTGCGATTAGTAAACCTGTGCCGTCGAGTGGATGTAAAAATCGCAGTGGACAGCGATGCGACATTGACTGATTTAGGACAAGCGGCTGTAGAAAAAAGAGTTGAAGTCGGTATCCTGATCGAATTAAATAATGGGATGAATCGTGCGGGTGTGTCGCCGGGTGCTCAAGCCGTTGATCTGGCCCGAAAGGTACATGAGACGCCGGGACTACGTTTATGTGGCGTTATGGCATGGGAAGGGCACGCCTGCGTGGAAGAGGAAGTAGACTGGAAAAAAGTAGAAATTACACGCGCTGTGGGTGAAATGGTCGACACGGCCCAACGGATCCGCCGTGCCGGTCTGCCCTGCGACATCGTCAGCGGCGGCGGCAGCGGCACCTATAAAACCACGCCGCATCTGGAGGGCGTCACCGAGATCCAGGCCGGGGGCGCCATTTTTAACGATGCCAGCTATTCAAGCTGGGGGGTTTCGACCGATCCGGCCCTGTTCGTCCGGGTTACCGTGACCAGCCGCCCCACGCCGGAACGAATGATAACCGATGCCGGGTGGAAAAGCCTGCCGGTCTGGATCAATCAACCGATACCGATCGGTGTTAAAGGGGTTAAGCAGGTCTCCGCCTCCGCCGAACACGGCACGGTCATCTTCGAATCGCCGAAGACCGATATCCAGGTTGGAGATACGATTGACTTTATGGTTGGTTACACGGACGCCACCCTGTTTTTACACGACCATCTGTGCGGTATTCGGGAGGATGTCGTAGAAGTTGTATGGCCCATTCAGGCAAGGGGTAAGCTGAGGTGAAGGGTGGGCGGCAAAAATGCAAGGAAAGATGCAGGGCGCGGTATTTTCCAATTAATTTGAAAATCGAAAAGGAGATAAGGAACCATGCGGGGAAACAGGGTATTGGAAAAAATAAGAGCAGGGCAAGTTGCCCATGTGGTGGGTGGGCACAGCCACACGGCGCAATCCGTAGATTTTATGGGGCAATTCGGTTTTGATGGCTTCTGGCTTGAAGGCGAACATGGGGATATTACCTTTGATCGGATTGGTGATGTATCCCGGGCGTGCGACCTCTGGAATATGGCCTCGGTCATGCGGGTGCATACCAACGAAGCAGGGCTCATCGGGCGTACGCTGGATTGTGGGGTCAGCGGCCTGGTCATACCGCATGTGAGCACCAAAGAGGCGGCCGAAAACGTAGTTCGGGCCAGCCGATTTGCGCCGGCGGGGATGCGGGGTATGTATTCCAATCGGCGGGGATACGGCACAGATAATCAAACGTTTATCGAAAACGTCAATAATGAAATTCTGACGGTCATTCTGATCGAAGAGGTCAAGGCCGTCGAAAATCTGGATGAAATCCTCAGCGTTGACCACATTGATGTATTTTTCGTGGCCCCCGGCGATCTGGCCCAGACCATGGGCTATCCCGGACAGATGTATCATCCGGAGGCAAAGAAACTCGTGTGCGAGACGCTCGAACGCATTGTCGCCTCAGGACGTACAGCCGGGTCTATCGTCGGAGAAGAGACCTTTGAAACACATATGGAAATCGGTGTTAAATTTTTCTTTACCGTCTATGACCACTGGCTGCGAGCGGGCGCGAACGCCTACCTTGAAAAAGCGAAAACACTGGAAAATAAATAGGCATGTCTACCTGCAAGATCCCGTTGGGCCCGGAGTGCTGCCCTATGTGGTCGCACATCGACGCGGGACGCATGGAACGGACTGAGTGAACGAAACGGCGGCCGATCCCCCCATATAACCGTTGGGGTAACGCCCGTTTTGTCGGAACAATCAGCGGATGATGGATTTCAAATAGAACTTACGCCGTATCTGCCGGAAGGATCATGGGGTGAATGCGGATGTCATTATATCTGGTTGAACCAGGATACCGAATGGACCTGGAAATTGATTTGTGCAGACGAAGCCCGCCTGCAGCATATTACCTACCTGCTCAGAGATAAGATTGATACCAAATTATCACGTATGGTCACCCAAGCCGGGCCTGAGCTCCTTCTCCTTCAATCTTCAGACTGGCCGTTTATCATCGGCACAACCCGCTCCCGCGATTATGCCAGCCTGCGCATTGAAAATCATCATGAATCCTTTACGCGGCAAGCTGATGTGGCGGGAGGTTATGATAAGCCCGGAGATCTCGATCCGGATGATTGGCAATTCCTGTTAAACAGCGAAAGTCGGGATGCGCTGTTCCCCGATCTTGATGTGAATTGGTTTATTGATGATCAAACCCCATCCTGATAATCCGAGTCAAAAAGCACATGTCGCTCTCCTTCTCCTTGCCGGATTTCTGTTCATACTCCCCTCATTGAATGATGGCCTGGTTTCCGATGATTATGAGCTGATCGAAGAAGGGCGTATTACCGGTGTGGAAGATGTATGGACTTTTTTTACTGAACCCGGTCACAAAGGGTTCTATCGGCCCATCCCTCGATTGCTGCTCGGAGCAAACCAGGCAGCCCACGGTCTCTCTCCTTTCGGTTATCACCTGCTCAATGCCGTGCTTCACCTGGCCATGAGCCTTGCCGTATACCGGCTGGCCTGTAAAATTTCCCGTCACCCTGGGATCAGTCTGGCTACATCCGTGCTCTTTGCCGTGCATTTTATTCATGTCGAACCGGTGTACTGGGTGTCTGCCCGCAATGAACTACTGGTGGCACTAATCTACATCTCAATCCTCCTTTTGATTATGCGGTCGGATTTGATGTCCTGCATGGGGGCCTGGGGATTGTTTTTTCTGGGGTTATGGTGTAAAGAAACGGCGGTGACCGTCCCCTTTGCAGTTGGACTTCTGACCATTTACCGCGAAATCGGATCACCGAGGGATCGAGTTCGCCATGGTATCAGGGTCAGCTTTCCGTTCTGGCTTATCCTGATAGGGTATGCTGCGGCACGCTGGGCGGTCGGTGCGGATTGGCCGTGGACCAGTCAGGAAATAGGGTTTGGTGTACATCCCTTTCTAATTTTAAAAAATTTGGGACAATATTCGATACAGCTCCTCCTACCGGTTCGATCCCTGCTGGATATATTCGGACCAGATACCTATCCTGACGTGACCCAGATAGTCCGTTCGGGAGGGTCGATATCAACGGGGATGGTGCTTATCATTCTCTCTATCGCTTTTACCTTAGTAACCATTATGGGGGCCCTTTTAAAAACCGGCGCCCCCACGGCCAGAATCGGCCTGGCATTTGCACTTTTGACCGCACTGCCTTATCTTCTGATGCAGGGTACGGGTTTGCGCTATATGTATCTTCCTTCTGCTGGTTTTTTACTGGCCTTTGTCGGCGTCGCCAAAGCGGTGATGGACACATGGGGGAAGGGCCGGTTCACTCGAAGGCATCTATATCTGATGGCCTTACCTGTGGCCTTATCCTTGTTGGTGACGTTGGACCAGACACGATGGTGGGACCAGGCCGGGCGAATCGCTGACCAGGTAGTAGCGCAGGTGGGCGCGCAGGCCACTGTCTCCGGCATCCCGCTATATGTGTTCAACATCCCACGGCGGGTACACGGCGCTTATATTTTTTGCAATGGATTTGAAGCCGCTATGCGCTTCTACACATTGAAAAGGATGACTGATATTTACGATGGAGATCGTATCCTGGAACAAAATGGCGTCATACCAGATGGGGTTGCCGTTTTTCATTTGGGTTATATCGAAGGCTTTTAACAAATATCGAAGCTCAAAGTACATAGTACACATTGAACAGGAACAATCTTCGCATGTCCCACCAGAAAACACATATCGACCTGTCCTTGATCATCGTCAATTATAACGTACGGGGCTTTCTCGAAGCATTGCTTCGATCTGTTACCAGGTCTATGGATGAGTTGGAAGTCGAAGTTATGGTTGTCGACAACCATTCTTCAGATGGCAGTGTGGAGATGATTCGGAGCCAATATCCGGACGTGCTCGTCATTGAAAACAAGGATAACCCGGGGTTCGCTACAGCCAACAATCAGGCTTTAAAGGAGTACCAGGGGCGTTATGCCTGTCTGGTCAATCCGGATGTGCTTCTACAGGAAGATACGCTGCGGACGATAGTCTCCTTTATGGATCATCGTCCGGATGTCGGTGCCGCAGGTTGCAAGGTATTAAACCCGGACGGCTCATTACAATTAGCGTGCCGTCGCAGCATGCCTACCCCGATGAGCGCTTTTTTCAAATTGATGGGTTTAAGCCGTCTTTTTCCGAAAAACAGGCTTATCGGCGCTTATAATATGACCTACCTTGATCCTGACACGACCCACGATGTAGATGCCGTCTCCGGCTCCTTCATGGTCGTCCGCAGAGAAACGATCGACGATGTTGGCTTGCTGGATGAATCCTTTTTTATGTATGGGGAAGATCTGGATTGGCATTACCGCATGCGCAAAAAAGGATGGCGCGTTTGTTACGTTCCCGAGACGCGTATTGTCCATTATAAAGGGGAGAGTTCTAAACAGAGCCCGCGTAACCTCACCGTTGAGTTTTACCGTGCCATGTATCTCTTTGCAAGAAAACATCGTTCCGGTTATGGACTACGGATAATGACCTGGTTGATCCACGGGCTTATCACTCTGGGAATTATCCTGAAAGGCGCTGCCTCCATAACCACCGGCCTCTTGAGAAAGACGACACTGCCTCTGGTTGACTTATTCATCATTAACATCACGCCGCTCATAGCCACAACAATCCGTATCGGGAGCCTGACATCCCTTGACGAACATTCCGTAATTTCTTATTTAGTAGTGCACGGAACGTATAGTATGGTCTGGATGTCATGCTTTTGCCTGACCGGTTTATACGGATATCGGCGGTATTCAGCGGCGGCGGCAGCTACCGCGATAACCATTGGGTTCGTGATTATAGCCGCCATCACTTTTTTTACACCGGCTTTTGCCTTTTCTCGGGCCGTTGTCCTAATGGCCTGGGTGATGAATCTGTTCATCATTGCCGGGTGGCGTTGCATCGCCGGCAGGTTGATCGGGGCACGTCGCCGTACCTTGATCGTAGGTACAGATGAGATGGCCAGAGCCATACAGGCGAATGTGCGGAATGCCTTGAATGATCAATATCAGGTGGTTGCGTTTCTGGATTCTGATCCACATGTCATCGGCACGAAAATACAGGATATCGAAGTGTTTGACGGGAATGGACATCTGTCGAATACACTGGACTATCATCATATAGATGAGGTTATTGTTGCCTCTACTTCTGTAACCTATCAGGATATTCTGCGTCTGGTCTCTGCATGTACGCGGTTGGGCGTCGGCTTGAAGATGGTCTCAGATGATACACAGAAAAGCGACACCCTGGAAACGGTTTCTCTGGTCGATGTCGGCGAAGATCCATGGACGTCCTTTCAACGCATCATAAGACGCGGTCTGAGTAAGAGCGGATTGAGGGAACGCGATTAAATATATTTGTTTCAGGAGTTTATCATGAATCACGATGGACCTGTGCTGGAATTTGAAAAACCTGTTTATGAGTTGGAAAAACGGATCGCGGAAATGCGTAACTTTGCGGTCACTGAAAATATGGATGCGCTGGCGGACGAAATTAAACGGTTGGAAAAAGAAGTGGTACTGGAGCGTAAGAAAATATATTCCAACCTGACGCGTTGGCAGCGGGTACTCATCGCCAGGCACGCCGGACGACCTCGTACGCTGGATTATATCGAGGGGATGATGACGGACTTCTTCGCACTGCATGGCGACCGGGCATTCGGAGATGATAAGGCCATGGTCGCTGGTATGGCCAAGCTCAATGGCGAGTCAGTCGTGGTCGTGGGCCATCAAAAGGGGACTAATACCAAAGAAAATGTGATACGCAACTGGGGTATGGCCGGCCCGGAAGGTTATCGCAAAGCCATGCGCATCATGAAGCTCGGTGAAAAATTTGAAATGCCTGTTCTGGCTCTCATTGATACCCCGGGGGCCTATCCGGGGGCAGGCGCCGAAGAACGCGGTCAGGCCGAAGCCATCGCAAGAAATATCTACGAAATGGGGCAACTTCGTACGCCGATCATCATCGCCGTAATCGGTGAAGGCGCCAGCGGCGGCGCCCTTGGCATCGGGGTGGGAGATCGGATTATGATGATGGAGAATGCCTGGTATTCCGTCATCAGTCCTGAACCTTGCTCAACCATTCTGTGGAAAGATCAGGAGAAAGCCGCCGACCGTAAAGCCGATTGTGCGGAAGCGTTAAGACTATCGGCAACCGATTTACTTGAATTCGGGGTTATCGACGAAATAATTCCAGAACCGTTCGGCGGCGCCCACCGGGATCATGAAACGGCTATCGCAGCATTAAAAAAGGTCCTGGTCAAGTCTCTCAAGGAAGTAAAGAAAATGTCGACAGACGGGATGCTTGATGTCCGTCTGGATAAATACAGTAATATGGGGGCTTTTGAAGAAGTCACCACTGAAAAATAGGATCGAATTTATTGACTTCAGGTACCTGTCTCGATCGTTGTACCTACCTGTGGTTCTAAGGATACCGCCATTGATGTTTCATTCAACAATCACCATTCACCATTTTCCTGCATCGCTTCTCGTATATATTCAATAGGATGTTTTGCCCGGCATCCCAGGCCCTCGGCAAGTTGATGGCGACATGATGTGCCGGGGGCGACGAATTCCGCTGCTGATTTATCATCGCTCACAGCAGGGAATAAACGGTCTTCGGCGATTTTCATGGAAATATCAAAGTGTTCCTTCTCATAACCGAAGCTGCCGGCCATCCCACAGCACCCGGTATTTAAAGCGGTCACCTCATATCCGGGCACTAATTTCAGGGCCGTCAACGTCGGTTCGATCCCTACGATGGCTTTCTGCTGACAGTGGCCATGTACCTTGAGCGTTTTATTCACTTCTCTAAACGACAGGCGGAGTCGACCGGCTTCGTGTTCTTGAGCCAAAAATTCATCGATCAGAAATATGTGGTCGGCAACCCTTTTCGCACGGGGATCGTCTACCAGATCAAGATAGTCGTCACGGAACGTCATCAGGCAACTGGGCTCACATCCTACGATAGGCCAACCCTGACTGGCGTACCGGTCAAGTTGTTCTATGTTATACTCAGCCACCGCCTTTGCCTGGCGTAACATCCCCTTGGAAATGAAGGGGCGACCGCAGCATTTTCGGGGTTCGGCTAGTATAACGCGATACCCGGCACACTCGAGTACTTCCACGGCAGCGATTCCGATGTGCGGATCGTTATAGTTAGTAAAAGTGTCAGGGAAAAAGACGACGGCAGGGCGGTCTGTATCATCTTTCGGCCGATTGGACCGATGGTGAAACCAATGGTCGAAGGTCTCTCTGGCAAAATTCGGCAACGTCCGGCGCCGGTCCACGCCTATGGCTTGCTCAAGCATCCATTTATGCCACGGATGATTCACGATCCAGTTGCTTAGAGGCGCGAATGCGGAACCAAGTTTGCTGAGGGCAGCGATATGACCAAAAACCCGGTTTCGCAAAGGCAAACCATGTTTGTCGTAAAAATGGGCCAGGAATTCATATTTCATCCTGGCCATATCGATATTTGAAGGACATTCGCCTTTACACCCTTTGCACTCCAGACAAAGATCGAGCGCTTCATGCACGCGGTGACTGGTAAAACCTTCGTCATCCAGCTTTCCGGATAGAGCAGCCCGAAGGATGTTAGCCCGGCCGCGAGTACTGTGCTCTTCATCGAGGGTAGCGATATAGGACGGGCACATGGTGCCGACCAGGGTCTTCCTGCAGGCGCCGACGCCGTTACAGAGTTCAACCGATCGGGCAAATCCACCGTCGTTGGAGAAATCGAAGAAGGTATTAATCTCCTCCGTTTGATAAGCGCCGCCAAAACGTAGATTGTCCGTCATCTTCTGGTTGGCAATTATTTTACCGGGGTTCATAATGCCATTCGGATCAAAGACGGCCTTTACTTCTTTAAACGCGTTATAAAGCTGCGAGCCAAACACCGTCTCGTTCCATTCGCTTCGAACGAGTCCATCCCCGTGTTCTGAGCTCATGGCGCCACCGAATTCCAGCACCAGATCACGTATCTCTTCAGCAATACTACGCATGCGGGCGATTTCATCTATTTTTTTGAGGTTGATCATCGGACGAATGTGGATCGTGCCCACACTGGCGTGTGCATAATAAGAAGCCACCGTGTCGTGGCGACGCACAATTTCGTCAAAACGGCGGATATATTCGGGTAATTTTTCCGGCGATACGGCCGTATCTTCAACAAATGTGGCCGGCTTCGTATCCCCCTTCATACCCATGAGGAGCCCCAGACCCGCCTTACGCACGCCCCATATATTGGCCTGTTCGGTCGCCGTCATCGCCCGGACACAGGCATAGCCCAGGTTTTTGTCCCGTAAGAGCGTTTCCAGAACATCCATTTTTTTTGAAACCTCTTCTGCTGTTTCTCCATAGTATTCAACAGCCAGAATGGCTTCAGGATCGCCCTCTATAAAAAGGCGCTGTTTGGCGGCTTCGGGGGCGATTTTGGCCAGATCCAAAATCGTCCGATCTACCAGCTCCACCGAGGTGGGACCTGTTTTTAGGATTTCGACGGCAGCTTTCATGGATTCAATCAAATCCGTAAAATGGCAGACATTTAATCCCGTGTGGACAGGTAGGGGAACCAGGTTTACTCTGGCTTCGGTAATTGCGACCAGCGTCCCCTCGGACCCCACCACCATTTTGCACAGGTCAAAAGGACCGTCGCCGATAAATTCATCCAGATTGTATCCGCCAACCCGTCGCATGATTTTAGGGTAACGGGCATCAATCTCATCTCGATTTTTCGCTGCAATGCGACAGATGTTATCGTAGATTCGGCCCTCCATACCTCCCTGCTTTACCTTGTCTGCGTATTTGTCGTCGTCAACGGGACCGAATGTGGTTGCTGTACCGTCTGAAAGAACTACGTTCAGTTCGAGTACATGATCGATCGTCTTTCCATAGATGATCGAATGGGCGCCGCAGGAATTGTTGCCGATCATGCCCCCCACATTCGCCCGGTTGCTCGGCGAGACATCCGGAGCGAATAAAAGGCCCATAGGCTTGAGATGGGCATTCAGTTCATCGAGAACGACCCCCGGTTGGACGCGTGCCCATCGTTCCTCAACGTTAACCTCGATAATCTGGTTCATGTGTTTGGACAGGTCCATCTGAAGAGATCGACCTACGGCCTGGCCGGCCAGGCT